>Ga0308166_1000057_pt1 | contig 267410 bp, 231 predicted proteins | sample PhyCR2_2_FD_202137 | JGI IMG/M metagenome (GOLD analysis project Ga0308166, IMG submission 202137) | Phyllosphere microbial communities from UC Gill Tract Community Farm, Albany, California, United States - DLSLCC.R2 | ecosystem: Host-associated > Plants > Phyllosphere > Unclassified | place...
AGCGTGTGATTGAAATCGCGGTTAAAGGCATGCTGCCAAAGGGCCCGCTGGGTCGTGCTATGTACCGTAAACTGAAAGTTTACGCGGGCAACGAGCACAACCATGCGGCACAGCAACCGCAAGTTCTTGACATTTAATCGGGATTACAGGCAATGGCTGAGAATCAAAACTACGGCACTGGTCGCCGCAAAAGCTCTACCGCTCGCGTATTTATTAAGCCGGGCAGTGGTAACATCGTAATCAACCAGCGTTCTCTGGAACAGTACTTCGGTCGCGAAACTGCCCGCATGGTAGTTCGTCAACCGCTGGAACTGCTGGACATGGTTGGTAAATTCGATCTGTACATCACCGTTAAAGGTGGTGGTATCTCTGGTCAGGCTGGTGCGATCCGTCATGGTATCACCCGCGCTCTGATGGAGTTCGATGAGTCTCTGCGTGGCGAACTGCGTAAAGCAGGCTTCGTTACTCGTGATGCTCGTCAGGTTGAACGTAAGAAAGTCGGTCTGCGTAAAGCACGTCGTCGTCCACAGTTCTCCAAACGTTAATTTATTCTGCTTCGGCAGGATCGATTATCGAAAAACCCGGTGCTTTGCACCGGGTTTTTTATTTTCCGTAGGTGCAAAAAGCGCGAAAGTTCTCTTGCTTTATCACTTTTACCCCGTAAATCGGCATTCCTCTCCGCACAAGCTGGCTAAAATCTGGTAGACTGTGTGACACTTTGTGCCCATTAGCCTGGCATCAATGATGTTGAACTCCTGAACAATTCAGTAGGGGGCAATCTTCGTGCTAATGGCAATAACGAGTCGCCGCGTTGATGGCTATTCGCAGTAATTTTCTGGATAAACTTGGAGGTTTACATGGCTGTCGCTGCCAACAAACGTTCGGTAATGACGCTGTTTTCTGGTCCGACTGACATTTTTAGCCATCAGGTTCGTATCGTACTGGCTGAGAAGGGTGTCAGTGTCGAGATCGAGCAGGTTGAAATGGATAATCTGCCCCAGGATCTGATCGACCTCAACCCGTATCGTACCGTGCCAACGCTCGTTGATCGTGAGCTGACGTTGTATGAATCCCGCATCATCATGGAATATCTGGATGAGCGTTTCCCGCATCCACCGCTGATGCCGGTTTATCCGGTTGCGCGCGGTGAAAGCCGTCTGATGATGCACCGCGTCGAGCAGGACTGGTATAGCCTGATGCGTAAAGTTGAGAATGGCACGGCGCAGGAAGCAGAAACCGCTCGCAAACAGCTGCGCGAAGAGCTGCTGGCGATTGCACCTCTGTTCGCCCGTACCCCGTTCTTTATGAGCGAAGAGTTTAGCCTTGTTGATTGCTACCTGGCTCCACTGCTGTGGCGTTTGCCGCAGATGGGTATTGAGCTGAACGGTGCGGGTTCGAAAGAGCTTAAGGGCTATATGACGCGCGTATTTGAGCGTGATTCTTTCCTCGCTTCCCTGACGGAAGCAGAGCGTGAGATGCGCCTGCAAACCCGGGGCTGATTACGATGGAAATGTCGCAACTTACCGCACGTCGTCCCTATCTGTTGCGCGCTTTCTATGAGTGGTTGCTAGAGAACCAGCTGACACCACACCTGGTCGTCGATATTAATTTACCAGGTGTGATGGTCCCTCTGGAATATGCGCGTGACGGGCAAATTGTACTGAACATCGCGCCCCGTGCCGTTGGCAATCTGGAGCTGGGCAACGATGAAGTTCGCTTCAACGCGCGCTTTGGCGGTGTGCCGCGTCAGGTCAATGTGCCGCTGGCCGCTGTGCTGGCTATTTACGCGCGTGAAAACGGTGCCGGTACGATGTTTGAACCGGAACCCGCCTACGAAGGGGCCGAGGCGTTTGCCGGATCTTCCGGACAGGATGAAGCACCGGAGACGCTGATGTCGGTCATCGATGGCGATCGGTCTGATGATGAGAGCGAAGACAGCGGCCCCGATGACGATCCGCCACCGCGCGGTGGGCGCCCGGCGCTACGCGTAGTAAAATAAAAAATCCGGAAACGTTAGCGTTTCCGGATTTTTTTATGCGGTGACTAAGGGGCTCCCGCAGACATCGCAGAAAGTTAATAGCCGTGCGGATCGGGCGATCCGCACGGGGCGAGACTTAGTAAACGTCGCGCAGGTAGCGTTTTTCTTTTTTCAGCTGGTCGATATAGTCCGCTGCGCGTTCGGCAGACATGCCGCCAAACTGAGCGACGATTTCATACAGCGCTCTGTCTACGTCTTTCGCCATACGTGATGCATCGCCACAGACATAGAAGTAAGCCCCTTCCTGAAGCCAGGCAAACAGCTCTGCGCCCTGTTCCAGCATACGGTTCTGCACATAAATCTTTTTAGACTGATCGCGTGAGAAGGCCAGATCCAGATTCGTCAGCAGCCCGCTCTCCTGCCAGCTGGTCAGATCGTCCTGATAGATGAAGTCGTGCTCCTGATGCTGATCGCCGAAGAATAGCCAGTTTTTACCGGTAGCACCGGCGGCCTGACGCTCCTGTAAAAATGCGCGGAACGGTGCAATACCCGTACCCGGCCCGATCATAATCAGCGGCGCACTGCCGTCAGACGGTACGCGGAAGGCTTTGTTGGGTGAAATAAAGATTGCCGGTTTTCCACCACGACCCACGCGCTCGGCCAGATAGGTTGAGCAGACGCCACTACGCGCCCGACCTGCGCTGTGGTAACGCACGGAGGCCACGGTCAGATGAACCTGATTCGGATGCGCCTTCGAACTCGACGAAATTGAGTAAGCACGATGCTGAAGCGGGCGCAGCAGCGCCACAAACTCGGCGGTGGTCAGCGATCGTTTCAGATCCAGCTGTAGCAGGTCCAGGGTATCTTTACCCCAAAGCCAGACGCCCAGCGCATCTTTGTCGTCGTGCTGCAATACGTGACGCAGCTCCTGATTTGTGGTGTTCTGACCCACCCACTCAATCAGCTTGCGGGATGGCTCAGAAATTTCAAACTGGTAGGTCAGCAGATCGCCCAGGCTACGGTCAAAACCTGGCACCGGGCTTTGATAGTCGGATTTGAGCTGCGCGAGCAGCAGATCCACCAGCACCGGATCGTTGACCGGGATAACTCCCAGCGCATCACCGGCTTCATACTTCAGTCCGCTGTCGGTCAGATCAAACTCAAAGTGGCGAATATCTTTGCCGGAGGCTTCACCGGAAAGGCGCTTATTGGTGACCAGCGCTGCCGCATAAGGGTTATTCTTGTTGCTGCCGGGAATAACCGGTGCTTCCGGCAGATTCTCCAGAGCGGCCCCGCTGCTGCCTGCGCTGGCGGCAAACTGTGGCATTGAACCCGCGATCCACTCGCTTGCCGGTTCTTCATAATCGATATCGCAGTCGATACGATCGCAGACGCGTTTTGCACCCAGCTGCTCAAGACGCATATCAAAGAATTTACCCGCCTGGCAGAAGCCATCGTAGCCGGTATCCCCGATGGCCAGAATAGCAAAATGCATCTGCTCAAGACGCGGCGCGGTACTGGCAGACAGTGCATGCCAGAACAGTTCAGCGTTATCGGGCATTTCACCTTCACCGTAGGTTGAGGTGATAATCAGGACGTGACGCATGGTCGCGAAAACGTCGATATCAACTTCACCCAGCCCCTGAACCACCGGCACCAGGCCTTTAGCACGTGCGGCTTTAGCTGCGCTCTGTGCTAATGCTTCGGCGTTACCGGTCTGTGAGCCAAACAGGATATGAAGCTGAGTGGTGGCCGCTGCGCCTGCTCCCGTGCCCGCCTGTGGCTTGTCTTCCAGTACCAGCAGACGCGAATGTAATCCGGCGAGAAAACCCGCCAGCCAGAATTTTTGCTCACCATTAAATGGTGCATCTTCAGGAATATAAGGAATTTTCATGGCTTATTTCTACTCAATCCCGTTTTGGTCATGTTCAGTAATCCCGCGAGGCTGAGGCTGCATTCCGATGCCGGAAATGCAGCTCCGCTTAACTTGGGTTAATTCAGATTGCTATCAGGCCAGTTTGCCCACCGCCGCGGCTAACTCCGGCAGTGCTGCACGTGCAAACAGCTCCTCGAAATCAGGAAGTTTGCCCAGCACCTGGCGGTTGCTGCCGTCCTGATAAATGATCCAGCCATAGGTTGCCAGACTGTCCATCGAGCGAATATTGCGTTGTGTCAGCGCTGCCTTATAGTCCGCCATACGTTTGGCCGCAATCAGGCAGGAAAGCTCTTCATCATTGTAATTCTCAATGGCTGCGCGAGCGTGGCGCTGTAGCTTAGCGATCAGGGCAAAATCTTCCGTCATCAGCAGATTGCGTACGGCCTTCTCAACGGCGGCATCATCCACCGGGGTGCCCTTCGGTAGCCGCGACAGCGCCAGCTGCTGAGCGGAGCTGAGCACGGTATAATTGTTCAGCAGGATCAGCATTTCCGGTGTGTCGGTTGCGCCATAGGCGGGCACCGCACCGTTTGCAATCGGTTTGCCTTCGCGCCAGGCCGATTTGAATTTCGATACCTGGTGTCCTGCTAGTGCGGTAGAGAGCTCTTCCAGCAGATCCTTACGGGTCTTCGCCTTCAGGATCTCGGCGCTGTCCTGATACAGCAGCAGGGAGCGTGGCATCACGTAAACAAAGTGCTGGCACTCGGTTTCCCAGTGGTCCAGCAGCCAGGCTGCGCGCGGGGAGCCGGTGGCTTCCAGATGCCAGGTCAGCATGGTGAACACCGCTTCCTGGTGAACGCGGGCCATCTCGCTGTCTTCAGCGATAGAGCCAAACAGCACCGAATCACCGGCAGCATGGCTTGCCAGAGAACCGTACGGATCGTACTGGTAGGCGAAGCCGCCGCTCATGCCGTTACCGAATCCTTTGCCGAAGGTGCCCAGGTTCAGCACCGCGCCGTTCGTCATATATTCGCAGCAGAAGTCACCGACGCCTTCCACGACGGCGGTCGCGCCGGAGTTACGTACCGCGAAACGGTCACCGGCCTGGCCCTGAACGAACAGGCGCCCACCGGTTGCACCGAACAGGGCAAAGTTACCGATTAGCACATTGCCGTCGGCATCCTGAGAGCCGCCGCCGGGTGATACGACGATGATTTCGCCGCCGCACTGTCCTTTACCTACGCCGTCGTTACAGGTGCCGGAATGCTTCATTTGCATACCGTCATTACAGAATACGCCGTAGGACTGACCGGCTGAACCTGATGTGAGAACGTTGACTGTGGCCGGCGCAAGGTAATGACGACCGCGATCGTCGCAGAGCACCGCAGGCATTTTCTTCAGCTGCTCTGCGCTCAGCTGATGGTTCAGCATGCGTTCAATATCAATGGCCAGCTGGCCGCCGATGCTCTTGTTACGGTTATTCAGCGTAATACCGTTACCGAGGCGGATATCGCTGCTGCCCTGAGCAACCAGTTCGTCGTTCAGCTGCTCTACCCAGTCGCTATCCAGCGCAAAGTCTTTTTCCAGATAAACCGGTTTGGCGATCTTAACCTCTGGCACGACCGTAAGCATAGCGCGCAGATCGAGCTTGCCCACTTCCAGCGGATGATCCATCAGATGCAGCAGGTCGGAACGTCCACGCGCTTCACGAAGTGAATGTAAGCCCAGACGCGCCAGCATTTCACGGACTTCATGCGCCACGTTAAGGAAGTACTGCGCCAGCTGACGTGGATCGCCGTCGAAGGCTTCAGCATTGGTGGTCAGGCCCGCCGGGCATTTCACGTTACAGTTTTTTGCCATCACGCATTTCAACATCATCAGCGCGGTTGTACCAAACTCGAAGCTGTCGCCGCCGAGCAGGGCGGACTTCACCACGTCACTGCCGGTCTGCTGTGCGCCGGAGCAGCGGAGCAGCACCTTCTCGCGCAGGCCATTAGCGCACAGCGCCTGGTGAACTTCGGCAATGCCGATCTCGGCCACGCGGCCGGTGTACTTCAGGCTGGTTACCGATGCGGCACCCGTTCCGCCGGTGTTGCCGGCTACGTTGATCACATCCGCACCGGCTTTCGCCACGCCTACCGCGATGGTGCCGATCCCTTCAGAGGAGACCAGCTTAACGATAACGCGCACGCGCGCGGCTTTACAGTCGTGGATCAGCTGTGCCAGATCCTCAATCGAATACGTGTCGTGGTGTGGCGGTGGGGAAACCAGCTCTACGCCGGGCGTACCGCCACGCGCTGCGGCAATCTCAACGGTAACCTTGGGCGCTGGCAGCTGACCGCCTTCACCCGGTTTTGCTCCCTGGCCGATTTTGATTTCCAGCTCTTCAAGCATCGGATCGGCCAGATACGCCGCCCAGACACCGAATCGACCGGATGCCAGCTGCTTAATACGCGACGCGCGGATAGTACCGTGACGAGAGTAGTGCTCACCCCCCTCGCCACAGTTACTCATGCCGCCAACCATGTTGGTGCCGTGGGCGACGGCTTCATGCGCCGGTGCAACCAGTGCCCCGTGGCTCATGGCACCGGATGCAAAGGTGCGGGTAATTTCACAGGCCGGCTGAATTTCACTCAGCGGCAGGGAAGGCTGGGTGGCGAAGATACGCGACAGATAATCAGCGGCTTTGCCCTGCGCCGTTAGCTGCAAGCCGTCGGCGGTAATTTCACTGTGCTCAATTTCACCCTGGAAGCGATTTTTCAACGCGGTTGCCAGCGTCAGCAGACGCTCGTGCTCCGGCTTCAGTCCTTCAATTGCATCGGTCAGACGCAGGATAAACTGTCCGGCGCTGCCGGCCTCACAGGTCAGACCGCGAACGGCGAAGCTATTGTTAACCAGCGAGTAGCGTCCCAGCTTGCGGCTGAACTCGGCAAGGCTGTCAACGTGGGTCAGGTCGCACGGGAACGCCAGAATATCACGCAGGGCCGCCGGACGACGTTTACGCTCTTCATGCATCAGGCTGGAGAACTGACGGTAGTCCGGCGTGATGGTAAAGGCGTTGATCACTTCATCGGGAATGCGTTCAAAGCTGCTGTCAGCGAAAGATTTAGCTTTGATGTTAAACGCGTTATCGAGTTTTGCCAGCGTCAGCAGTCGGATGAACTGATCCTCTTCGCGCGGTTTGTCGGCAAAGCGAATCGGCTGTTCGGTCATGTCGATAAAGGTACGCACGGCAATCGTTCCGTACGAGTGTCCGGCACCTTCCGCGCGCTCTTTAAACAGGCCCAGCAGCGGCACTTCGGCCTCGCCCTGAATTTTCAGGGCGCTTTGATGCCAGTCCACCGCCATCTGAGCGATAGAGGCAAAGCCTGCACCGCCGACCGGGGTTTTGATATTCGGGAAGTACTTCTTCAGCACGCGATCGTCGGTATCGAGGAAGTTTGGCTCGAAGAACTCGCCGCAGCTGTAGCTTTCAACGGTACACAGGCCGACTTTCCCCATGGTTTTCATCAGGGCTTTTTCTGCGGCTTTCGCATAACGTTTGAAGGCTTTGTTGCCCTCTTCGCCTTCGCCATACTTCTCTTCGGCGCGCATCTGCACGCCCAGCGGATAAATTGCGGAGGCACCGAATCCCAGCGTGGCAGCAATATGGTGGGAGGAAATGCTCTGTCCGCTTTCTACTACCAGAGAGACGTCAAGGCGCAGGCCTTCCTGAACTAAACGCTGGTTGATGGCCGAGACGACCAGCAGCATAGGCATCGCCGCCAGCGTCGATGAAATATGGCGGTCGGTAAGTACCGCAATACCGCCCTGTTCACGAGCAAAATCAACTACCTGCTCAGCAAGGTCGTCAATGGCTTTTTCCAAGGTATCCGCGTTCTGCTGGCGGCTCTGTGCGTCGCTGCCGAGTACCGGCACATAAAGCATCTCGAAACGGGCATAGGGTGCGACGTCCTGTTCGCGCAGCTGGAGCATATCCAGATGGGTCAGGATTGGCGTGGAGAGAATAATCTGCCGACCCTTGCTGCGTCCCAGGTGTGGCTTAGCGCCAAGTGCTACGCGCAGCGTCATACCATCCACTTCACGGATGGAGTCTAACGGGGGATTAGTGACCTGTGCAAAGCGCTGGGAGAAGTAGTGCGCCATACCGCCTTCATGATCGGACAAGGCGTTAATGGCGTTGCCGTAGCCCATGGCTGAGATTTTCTCAGCGCCGGTGCTCAGCATCGGGTCCATCATGAATTTGAAGCTTTCCTGGTTGTAGTAGTAGGCAACAAATCGCTGATAGGTTTTCAGATCGCCGCTGTAGCGCAGCGGTGAACCCTGCTGTTCTGCAGCAATCACCGGCAGATCTGTCAGCGACACGCGGGCCTGTGTCAGCAGCGCCGGGTAATCTTTTTCCGTCGCCAGTTTTTCCAGTGCTTCCACGGTGGTATAGCTGCGTTTTTCGCTGTGATCGTAGTACAGCATACCGCCTGCTTCGATACGGCCACGGCGCAGTACGCTTTCCGGTGGGAAGGCAATCTGGCCTGCTTCGGACATGGCACCGATATATTCAGCGGTTTCTACAGAGCGCAGCGGTCGCAGGCCCAGACGGTCAAGACGAGCACCGATGATTTCACCGTTGCCGAAGATCAGCGCGGCCGGGCCGTCGTTCTTCTCTTCGTACAGTGAGAAGTACTCCAGCATTGCCCGCACGTTATCGGAAAGAGAGTCGTCGTTTTCCCAGGCCGGAGGCATCATCGAAACCACGGCGTTGATCAGGTCGAGGTTATCTTCCATCAGACGGCTGTGAATACTCTGGTCCAGACGTGAACTGTCGGACTGTCCCTTTGGACGCACGATTTTTTTACCGCGTGCCGATGCCAGTGCAGACTCCGCAATGCGGTTTTTACGATCGGTATTCAGCTCACCGTTGTGCGCCATCAGGCGGAACGGCTGCGCCATGGTGGTGTGCGGATCGGTATTGGTGGAGAAACGGGTATGGAAGAACAGACCGCGTACCCGATGATCGGGATCGGTCAGATCTTTAAAATAGGGGATCACTTCGTTTGAGTTTAAACGCGCTTTAAATACCTGGGTGCGCGACGAGAGCGACAAAGGATAAAGTCCGCCAAACTCGCTTTCGGTAAAGGCGCGGGATTCGATATCCAGCAGGACACGATAAATGCGTTTTTCGAAATCGTTTTGATTATCGATATCCTGAGGAACAGCAAACACCCACTGCACGATTGGCAGCTGAGACGGAATGGCTGCCGGGCGCAGAACATCCGTATCCAGCGGCATATTACGTTTCAGAATGACCGGAATACCGTAGGCTGCCAGCGTATCGTCCACCAGACGCTCCGCATTGGCGCGCAGGTCAGCGTCTTTAGGGACGAAGAAGTTACCTACGCCAAATTGACCGGCTTCCAGCGAGAGTCCGGTGATCTTGCGAAAAAAGTGCAGTGAAATATCGACGTTAACCCCGGCACCGTCACCGACGCCTTCTGCAGACATACCGCCGCGATGAGGCACGGTACAAAGGGCACTGTGTGCCATCTGGAGGACCTCATGAGTTTGCTCGCCGTCCTTACGTGTAATGAAGCCCACGCCACAGCTATCACTCTCTTGTGAAGGATCATATAAGCCATAAGGATAAGGTTTTGATTCAGACATCGAGGGCCTCCTAAACTTCTTTTAAACATTACCTGTATTGTTTCAGGTACAGAGCGCAGCGGATCTTCGCACCGGGATCTGTATCAATTTTCTTCGCCGCCAAAACGCGGACACCATGGCTAAGAGCATTTCATCCTGAGACACGATTGCATCGTCCTTGAATGAAAAACTCTCTAGATTCCTGGTCTCATTAGGGAGATAACCGGTATCACGAGGGAGTCGTCTAACTGCATAGATATGCCAAGACACTGGCCCGTAAGGAAAGCTTCCAGCGGATCCTCAAGTTATCGGGAAAGCGCACACAGGTCAAATACCGATCTTTCTTATGCCTTTTTCGTGTTTTTCTGGTGTATTTATTTGATTGGTATAGATTTGTTAGAAAAAAGTACCTTTGCCGAAGAGTGATTTGCCCGGGGAGAAGTGTGAGCTGTCTCACTATAGTGCAGCGAGCAAATTGCTGCACCATGCTGGCAAGTTGCGTTGTAACAGCATTATATGCTGATTGGGGTGTAATACCCACATCAACACACTGTTTTTATCAGGTAGGGTCATTTGAATCAAAATAGAGGGGTTATTAGCAAAATTAATCACATTTAGAATGCGTAAGTTATCGATTTTTATGAATTGTTATTCATTTGGATGTAGCAAAGGAATGGCGGATGATTTGCATCATCGCTATGAAAAGTATCGGCGAAAGCCTGGTGCCCTGGGTTTCGAGCGGTTTTATAGATTATGCAGTTATAAAATTTAGTCAATATATGTAGCAACAACTTTTTGCACTGGACGTAAAATAGAGGGAAAAAAAGCGCTTAGGCCGCATGAATGCAGGAGGCGAGCGGGATTATTCATCGGGATCCAGTCCCGCTCCAGGCGGTGAATATGCTACAAAAAAGGCTTTATATATATAGAGTGTGCTGCACTATTACTGTGCAATTTTTTTACAGTAAGAACATCTTTGAACTATAACTGTGCAATCAATTCGTCAGTTAATGTGCATTGAACTATTACAGTGCGGCTTTTCTTTTAATTAGCGCCTGTTGCACTATTTTTGTGCAATATTTCCGCGGGTTAGCCAGTAGGACTTTTGTGCGATTACGGTATGATTACGCTATAAAGTCCGGAAAGGATCCAACATGAAACAAATTCGTTTATTAGCGCAGTACTACGTTGATTTAATGGTCAAGCTTGGTCTTGTGCGCTTTTCACTTCTGCTGGCTTCGGCGCTGGTTGTCCTGGCAATGATTGTTCAGATGGCGGTTACGATGGTCCTCCGAGGTCATGTCGAGAGTATCGACGTCGTCCGTTCGGTCTTTTTTGGCCTGCTGATCACGCCCTGGGCCGTCTATTTTCTTTCGGTGGTGGTGGAGCAGTTGGAAGAGTCGCGGCAGCGCCTGGCTCGTCTGGTCGATAAGCTGGAGGAGATGCGGAACCGCGATCTCGAACTGAACCAGCAAATGAAGGACAACATCACCCAACTGAACCAGGAAATCGCCGATCGAATTAAGTCGGAAGAGGCCCGTTTACAGGTCATGGCAAAGCTGAAAGAAGAGATGGCGCGTCGTGAGCAGGCACAAATTGAGCTGGAGCAGCAGTCCACCTTTCTGCGCTCGTTTTTAGATGCGTCGCCGGACCTGGTTTTCTATCGTAACAGCGACCAGCAGTTCTCTGGCTGTAACCGGGCGATGGAGCTGATGACCGGTAAAAGTGAAAAGCAGTTAATCGGACTCACGCCCCATGATGTTTATGATGAGGATGCCGCACAGAAAGTATTGGAAACGGATGAGAAAGTTTTCCGCCACAATGTTTCGCTCACTTACGAACAGTGGTTACAGTATCCCGACGGGCGTAAGGCCTGTTTCGAAATCCGGAAGGTGCCTTACTACGACCGCGTCGGTAAACGGAGTGGTCTGATGGGATTCGGTCGCGATATTACGGAACGTAAGCGCTACCAGGACGCTCTGGAGAATGCCAGCAGGGAGAAGACGACTTTTATCTCAACGATCAGCCACGAGCTTCGTACGCCGCTTAATGGCATTGTCGGTCTTAGCCGGATCCTTCTGGACACGCATTTAAATCCCGAACAGCTTAATTACCTTAAGACGATCCATGTCTCTGCCATCACCCTGGGTAATATTTTTAACGATGTTATCGAAATGGATAAGCTCGAGCGGCGTAAGGTGCAGTTAGATAATCAGCCCGTTGACTTTACCGGTCTGCTTGCCGATCTGGAAAATCTGTCCGGCCTGCTGGCTCAGCCCAAAGGATTGAAGTTTGTTCTGGTTCCCGAACTGCCTCTGCCGCACAAAATTGTGGCAGACGGCACACGCCTGCGGCAGATTTTATGGAATCTGATCGGCAACGCCGTGAAGTTTACCCAGCGCGGTGAAATCGTGGTACGGGTGGGCTACCGTGACGAGGATTGCCTGTGCTTCGAGGTGAAAGACTCGGGTATGGGGATCCCACAGGATGAGCAGGACAAGATCTTTGCCATGTATTATCAGGTTAAGGATCAGCGCGGCGGCAAGCCGGCAACGGGCACGGGAATTGGTCTTGCCGTTTCCCGGCGGCTGGCGCAGGCGATGGGCGGTGATATCACGGTAAACAGCGCGCCGGGTCAGGGCTCCTGCTTTACGTTAACGCTGAATGCGCCAAGGATAGCGGAAGAAGAACAGGATGTTCTGCCTGAAGATGATCTGCCTCTGCCCGCGCTGCATGTGTTACTGGTAGAAGATATTGAGCTGAACGTGGTGGTCGCGCGGTCCGTTCTTGAGAAACTCGGTAACAGCGTTGAGGTGGCAATGACCGGACAGGAAGCGCTGGATATGTTCGATCCGGATGAGTTTGATCTGGTCCTGCTGGATATTCAGCTGCCTGATATGACCGGGCTGGATGTGGCACGCGGTATTCATCAGCGTTACGCGGGTAAACATCTGCCGCCGCTGGTGGCGCTAACCGCCAACGTACTTAAAGACAAGCGCGAGTACCTGGATGCCGGTATGGACGATGTGCTCAGCAAGCCGCTTGCCGTTCCTGCGTTAACCGCGGTAATAAACAAGTACTGGAACTATCAGAACGAGGACGATGCTATGCCTGCACAGGAGGTCCATTTGGATGAGAAAAAACTGGCGTTACTGGATGTGGTCATGCTGGAGCAATATATCGAGCTGGTCGGGCCAAAACTCATCCATCAGAGCCTGGAAATGTTTGAGCAAATGATGCCGGGTTATCTGTCTGTTCTGGACTCAAACATGATGGCGCGCGATCAAAAAGGCATTGCGGAAGAGGGGCATAAAATCAAAGGTGCTGCGGGTTCCGTTGGACTGGTACATCTTCAGCAGATTGCTAAACAGATCCAAAGTCCGGAACTTCCTGCCTGGTGGGATAACGTGCAGGAGTGGATCGACGAATTGAAACATGAGTGGCGTAATGACGTGAATGTCCTGCGGGAGTGGGTTGCGACTGCTGAAAAAAAATGACCCCGGCGAAGCCGGGGTGCGCGAATACTGCGCCAACACCAGGGAAAATGGTAACCCACGCTATTTTGATAAGAATCGTCACGAGCGCAGATCGGGTATTGGTTAAACCACTCAGGCACTACCTTAGCAAATCTAACATCACATGTTACCAGATTCATTAAAATGTGTGATGTTGAGCGGTGTTTGTAAATAGAAGACATCAAATCACTTTCTCAGTCAAGCAGGTAATTCATTTTACCTTTTTTTTGCTGCCTAATTGAACGATTGTTACATTTAAAGTTTCATGTATCATTTACATATTAGTTCTTATTCAGATCGTAAATAGTTAAATAACGAAAAGTTATTTTAGTGGATTTTATGTGTTTAATTCATTGTAAAAGCGAGATTTTTTTGTGTGTTCGCTCAAAGTTTCCGAAACGATTTGGTTTTTGCTAGCACAAATGTTCAGTGGTTGATTATTTGTTAAGGTTGAGTCGATGCCGTTCAGCGGTGAAATTATTTTGTAATGTTACTATGCTGCTGGAAAAGTGAGCTATCCTGGCCCCATTTTTATGGTTTTCTTCTTAAAATAAAATAAACATATAATATATCCTGCGGGATTTATTAGCGTTGTAAATCAATTTACCCGTGTATTTTATGCCCGGATTGCAGCAGCCTAAAATCTGTTAAACTATGGTGAATTTAATGGAACCGGTTCCTGTGTGGCGACTGCGGGATGTGTTCTGTAGTGAGGATGATGAATGCGTTATAACCGTCGTGGTGGGCTGGCGTGGTTAAAAAAAGCAGTGCTGCGCCTGCTGATCGGCGTGGTCGGGATATGGCTGGTGGGAATTGTGCTGTTTGCATTTCTACCCGTGCCATTTTCTGCCGTGATGGTAGAGAGGCAGCTGGGGGCCTGGCTACGGGGCAACGTTGACTACGTTGCTCACTCAGACTGGGTAGGGCGCGATGAAATATCCCCGTGGATGGCGCTTGCCGTCGTTGCTTCGGAGGATCAAAAATTTCCCACCCACTGGGGTTTTGATGTTGACGCTATTCAGTCGGCATTGGACAACAGTGGCGAAAAATCGCGAATGCGGGGCGCCTCCACGCTTTCCCAACAGACGGCAAAAAATTTATTTCTGTGGGATGGGCGTAGCTGGGTGAGGAAAGGGTTGGAGGCCGGGCTAACCGTGGGTATTGAAACGGTGTGGACTAAAAGACGCATTCTGACCGTTTACCTGAATATTGCAGAGTTTGGTGAGGGGGTTTTTGGCGTTGAAGAGGCTTCACAGCGCTATTTTCACAAACCCGCCAGCCGTTTGACGATGTCGGAAGCGGCCCTTCTCGCCGCGGTATTACCCAATCCGCTGCGCTTTAAGGCTGCGGCACCGTCGGGTTACGTTCGTCAGCGCCAGCAGTGGATAATGCGCCAGATGCGTCAGCTGGGCGGTGAGGCGTTTCTGCGGCAGAATCATCTCGACTAAGTAGCAAGCCGGCGCTTAACAAGCGGCCGGCTTCGTAGAGTGCCTGTCTCAGCCGCGGGCCGGCGTATTAATCTTCGTCGAAGCCCGCGTCGAATAACTCAATTACGGCGGCCAGCGCTTCGTTTTCCTGGGGGCCGCTGACCTCGATTTCGATATGCCCGCCTTTGGCGGAATCCAACATCAACAGCGCAATAACGCTGCTGGCCTCTGCCTCTGTCCCACTTTCATTGCGCAGCAGTACTTCTGCATCATAGCTCTGGACCAGCTCAAAGAGCTTCATCGCCGGACGCGCATGCATGCCCAGCCTGTTCCTGATTTCAACGGTGTGTTTGACGGTCATGATTTACGTTTTTCCAGCGTACGATGGCGGGACTGCACGTTTTTACCACGTAAACGGAAATAATCTGCCAGCTGTTCCGCAATGTAAACCGAGCGGTGCTTACCGCCGGTACAGCCGATGGCCACGGTCAGATAGCTACGGTTATTCGTTTCCAGCATCGGCAGCCACAGTTCCAGATAGCTGCGCGTCTGATAGATAAAATTATGCACTTCGGTATGGCGATCGAGGAAGGCGGCAACAGGTCGATCGAGTCCGGTCATCGGCCTGAGTTTCGGATCCCAGTGAGGGTTGGGCAAAAAACGCACGTCAAATACATAATCTGCATCAATAGGGATGCCGTGCTTAAAGCCGAAAGATTCAAAGACCATCGTCAGTTCACGCTCGCGCTTACCCAGCAGCCGGGTACGCAGCATCTCTGCCAGTTCGTGAACGGACATTTCTGACGTGTCAATAATCAGGTCTGCGCGTGAACGCAGGGGCTCCAGCAGGTCACTCTCTTCGTCGATCGCGCTTTCCAGCGACAGGTTTTTACTGGAAAGCGGATGCAGCCGGCGGGTATCGCTGTAGCGGCGAATCAACGTATTACGGTCGGCGTCAAGGAACAGCAGCTGCGGTGAAAAACAGTCGGGCAGGCTGTTCAGCGCGGTTTCGAAAACTTCAGGGGATTCCGGCATATTACGGACGTCAATGCTTACCGCAGCAGACATATTGCGTTCGGATAGCGAGTTGGCCAGATCCGGGAGTAACACCACGGGCAGGTTGTCCACGCAGTAGAAACCCATGTCCTCCAGCGCACGCAGCGCGACGGATTTACCTGAACCTGAACGACCGCTAACGATCATCAGCACCATCAACTATTCCCCCAATTTAGTCCGCTTTCACGGATGGTATAGCAACTTTATTACGCCTGGTTTTGTTCGTGATCTTCCGTGATGATCTCATACAGCTCTTCATCGCTCTGCGCTGCACGCAGACGGCGGCAAACCGTTTTATCGGCAAGACGCTTAGCAACCAGCGAGAGCGTATGGAGGTGTGTTTTACACTGGTCGGCTGGCACCAGCAGGGCGAACAACAGATCCACCGGCTGATTATCAATGGCATCAAAAGCAATAGGCTGGTCCAGCCGGATAAACACGCCCACCGCGCGCAAAGTATCTTCCAGTAATTTTCCGTGTGGGATAGCGATGCCGTTACCAATTCCGGTACTGCCCATTCTCTCACGCGTCAGGATCGCTTCAAAGATCGTCTGATGCGGAAGGTTAAGCTGTTTAGCCGCCAGTTCGCTGATAATTTCCAGTGCCCGTTTTTTACTCTGGCAGTGGACACCATTACGGGTGCAGGACAGATTCAGAACCGAGCCCAGTTCCAGTTTCAGATCGTTGTTCATCATAGTTTCACTTACGTGTTCACTTCCGCAAGGCGGCAGCGTACTTCCGTTTTCCGACAGTCGCTAACCCGCCTGATTGAGTAACGGCCCGCACTCTTATCGGGAGTACGAGCCGCAGCTGGCTTTAGCTTAACCCGACAAGGGGGGCTTAAGAAACAATCAGCGCATGGTGAAATTTAGTGTTGTTTAAGCTTATCTTTGTGTTTATTTAACTGGCGTGTCAGCTTATCGATCAGGCCGTCAATCGCCGCGTACATATCTTTTTCTTCTGCGCTGGCATGCAACTCCCCGCCATTAACATGCAGAGTTGCATCCGCAATTTGAGTCACCTTCTCCACCTTCAGAACAATATAGACCTGATTAATGCGGTCAAAATACTGTTCTAATTTTGCGAATTTCGCCGTGACGAATTCGCGCAGTGAATCGGTGATTTCAACGTTTTGTCCAGTGATATTGAGTTGCATGATGTCTTCCTTCTCAGTTCTTTCAAACCAGCTGTTTGCGCTGGTTTGATGGCGGGATGGATAAAGACTCTCGGTATTTTGCCACAGTACGGCGCGCGACCATAATCCCCTGTTCGGAGAGTAATGAGGTCAGCTTGCTGTCACTCAGTGGCTTGGCGGGGTTTTCCGCTGAAATCAGTTTCCGCACCAGCGCTCTGATCGCCGTGGAAGAGGCTTCGCCTCCGCCTTCTGTGCTGACATGGCTGGAGAAGAAATATTTCAGTTCGAAAATTCCGCGTGGGCTGTGCAGATACTTCTGCGTAGTCACACGCGATATGGTTGATTCATGCATATCTACTGCGCTGGCTATATCTGCCAGTACCATTGGCCGCATAAACTCTTCGCCCTGTTCGAAAAATGCCTGCTGCCGATCGACGATGCAACGGGTCACTTTAAGCAGGGTATCGTTGCGGCTCTCAAGGCTTTTGATCAGCCATTTTGCTTCCTGCAAATTACTGCGAATAAACTGTGTGTCGGTGTCGTTACGGGTTGAACTTCCCATCGCCGCATAGTGCTGATTGATTTTCAGACGCGGCACGCTGTCTGCATTCAGTTCAACAGACCAGCGATTAGCGATTTTGCGCACCAGCACGTCTGGGATCACATATTCCGGTTCCTGAGTATTTACCGACTGACCCGGGCGCGGATCGAGTGACTGAATCAGCTGCATCGCGTCTTTCAGGACCTCTTCCTTCAGCCGGGTGATGCGCATCAGGCTGCGGAAATCGTGGTTAGCCAGCAGGTCGAGGTGCTCGCTGACAATCAGACGGGCTTCTTTCAGCAGAGGGACGTCTTGCGCAAACTGAGAGAGCTGAACCAGCAGGCAGTCGCGCAGATCGCGAGCGCATACGCCAACCGGATCAAAACGCTGAACGCGCTTGAGCACGGCCTCAATTTCTTCCAGCGCCAGCTCCTCATTACCCATGCTTTCGAGGATCTCTTCCAGCGTGACGGTCAGATAGCCGGTTTCATCAACGGCATCGACAATCGATGTGGCAATAGCCCGATCGGTATCGGTAAACGGCGTCAGCTCCACCTGCCACATTAAATAATCTTGCAGTGACTGGGTGGTTTCCCCTTGGTAGACCGGCAGTTCATCATCGTGATAGTCGGTAGCGGTCCCGGAGGGAGTTCCTGCGGTGTAGATTTCATCCCAGGTCGCATCCAGAGGCAGCTCTTCGGGCATGTCCTTCTGTTCAATGGCTTCCCGGGTATCGAGCACTTCGGTTTCCTGATAGTCCCGGGTATCTATTTCCTCATGAATATCGGTCTGCTCCAGCAACGGGTTACTTTCCAGCGCCAGCTGAATTTCCTGCTGTAGTTCAAGCGTAGAGAGTTGCAGCAGGCGAATCGCCTGCTGCAACTGTGGCGTCATGGCAAGCTGTTGACTCAGCCTGAGTTGTAAACCTTGCTTCATATTCAGGATAATAATTCCCTAAAAAACCGACCCGATTGAAACACCATATCAGAGTCTGAACTCTTCGCCCAGGTAGACGCGTTTAACCTGCTCATCGGCCAGAATCGCCTCGGGCGTTCCATGAGCGATCAGGTGGCCCTGGCTAACGATGTAGGCGCGCTCACAAACCGCCAGCGTTTCGCGGACATTATGGTCGGTGATCAGGACACCCAGGCCACTATCACGAAGATGCTCGATAATCTTTTTAATATCAATTACTGAAATAGGATCTACGCCGGCAAAAGGCTCATCCAGCAGGATGAATTTTGGATTCGCTGCCAGGGCGCGGGCAATTTCAACCCTGCGGCGTTCACCGCCGGAGAGAGCCTGTCCCATACTGTCGCGCAGATGTTCAATATGAAACTCCGCCATCAGTTCATTCGCGCGATCTTCCCGCTGTTCGCTGGTCAGATCGTCGCGGATCTGTAGCACCGCCATCAGATTATCGTACACGCTCAGGCGGCGGAAAATAGAGGCCTCCTGGGGCAGATAGCCGATGCCACGACGTGCGCGCGCGTGCAGCGGCTGAATGCTGATGTCTTCATCATCAATAATGATCCGGCCCGCATCACGCGGAACGATCCCGACAACCATATAAAAGGTCGTGGTTTTACCTGCACCGTTGGGGCCAAGCAGCCCGACGATCTCGCCAGAGTTCACTTCCAGGCTGACGTCTTCAACCACACGGCGGCCTTTGTAGGCCTTCGCCAGGTTTTCCGCAATTAAAGTTGCCATGATTGTTAGTTACTCTTTTTCTGACCGTTGGGCGTAGTGCCTTTGTCCTGTAGCTGGGACGGAACAAGCACGGTGGTGACACGTTTACCGTTATTGCTAAAGGCCTGCATCTTCTGTTCTTTAACCAGATAGGTAATGCGATCGCCCTTAACGTTGCTGTCAAGCTGCTGTAGGTAAGCGTTACCGGTCAGTTCTACAAGATCTTTATCCAGCTCATAGTGCATTTTCTGCGCATGGCCCTGAACCGGTTTGCCGTTGTCCTGCATTTGATAGAACGTAGCCGGATTGCCGTAGGCATCGACGATAGTTTTATTGCTATCGCCGCCCGGACGGGTGACCACCACCTTGTCGGCAGTGATCTTGATGGAACCCTGAGTGACCACGACCTTACCGGTGAAGGTTGCCACGTTTCCCTGCATATCCAGCGCCTGATTTTCCGAGTCCACATTGACCGGCTTGTCGGAATCTCCGGTTAAGGCCAAAGCAGGAAGACTGGCAGCCAGAAGCAGGGATGCAGTCAGTAACTTAAGGCTGTTTTTCATTTTGAATTTCATAAGAGGTTTTGACCTTTTCAATCAGCTCGGCAGTTTTCTTCCGTAAATTTCCGCGCATCTTCATTCCCGTGGAGGTAAAGTTGCGGCCATAAAGTGTAACCCGATCGTTAGAGGTAATATCCTGTGTTGTCAGGTTTACCTGCGCGTTGTCGGTAGTGATTTTCTCCAACTGCGCATCCTTCGTCAGGCTGTTAACTTCGACGTTTCCATACAGGTAAAGCATACGGTCATTGGTTAGTTTGGCTTTATCCGCGCGTACTGACCACGTAGCAACTTTATTTTCGTCATACGTGGTCATGACAGGATTGTCGAACCAGCTAACCGCATCAGCGGCAAAGTAAGTCACTTTATCCGATACCAGCGTATAGCTCAGCCCCCCCTCGGGGTTATAGACCTTGGTATCCGAGTTATCACTCAAATAGGTCGGCTCACTGCTGTCGGTGCTCACCGCACTGTCACCGTCTGAATCCGCCAAATTCCAGCCGATCAGTACGATGGTAATCAGCATAAGCAACAGTGTTATCCAGCGTCTCGATTTACTCATACGGACTGCCCTATTGCCTTATCAAACTTATCCTGCGCGATTAATATCAAATCGCAAATTTCCCGAACGGCCCCGCGGCCACCGGCAATACGGGTCACGTAGTCAACACGGGGCAGCAGCACCGGATGCGCATCGGCTACCGCGACGCTCAGGCCCACTTCGGCCATCACCGGCCAGTCAATCAGGTCATCGCCAATGTAGGCAACCTCGTTGGCCTTAAGCGCTAGTTTATCCAGAAGTTCGCGGAAGGCCAGAAGCTTGTCTGATTGTCCCTGGTAAAGATGGGTAATGCCAAGCGTAGCACAGCGATCTTCCAACAGTTTTGCCTTGCGCCCGGTGATGATTGCCACCTCCACATCGGACGTCAGCAGGCAGCGGATGCCGTAGCCATCGCGAACGTTAAAGGCTTTTAGCTCTTCGCCGCTGTTTCCCTGGTAGATCACGCCATCGGACATGACACCATCCACATCACAGATCAGCAATTTAATCGGTAGCGCCTGCGCCATAACCTGCTTGCTGACCGGGCCGTAGCAGGTCTCAACGGTGGCTGCTGAGTTACTCATTCGTCATATTCCTTGTTAAACAACGCCAGCGCGCAGCATGTCGTGCATGTGAACCACGCCCAGCAGACGGTCGCCATCGGCAACCATCACAGAGGTAATATTCTTACTCTGCATCAGATTCAGGGCATCCACCGCCAGTGTGTTAGGCCGGACGCGGATACCGCCGCGAGTCATTACGCTGGCGATACTGGCATGCTGAAAATCAATGCCCATATCAAACACGCGGCGTAAATCACCGTCGGTAAAGATGCCTTCAATCTTCATCAGATCGTTGCAGATAACTGTCATACCCATATTCTTACGGGTGATTTCCAGTAAGGCATCACGCAGCGAAGCGTCGCTGCTGACGTGCGGCATATCGCTACCGGAGTGCATGATATCATCAACCCGCAGCAGCAGTTTACGTCCCAGCGCCCCACCCGGATGAGAAAGTGCGAAATCCTCTGCGGTGAATCCTCGTGCTTTCAGCAGCGCAACCGCCAGGGCATCGCCCATGACCAGCGTAGCGGTCGTGCTGGTGGTGGGGGCCAGACCCAGCGGGCAGGCTTCCTGCGGCACTTTAACACACAGATGAATATCGGCAGCACGCCCCATCGCGCTTTCAGGGCGGCTGGTGATGCAGATAAGCGAAACATGCAGGCGCTTCAGCACCGGGATCAGGGCCAGAATTTCAGACGATTCGCCAGAATTAGAGATAGCGATGACCACATCACTGGCGCTCACCATGCCCAGATCGCCGTGGCTGGCCTCGCCGGGATGAACAAAAAAGGCGGGTGTGCCGGTACTGGCAAAGGTCGCCGCCATCTTTTTGCCGATGTGCCCGGATTTGCCCATGCCCATCACGACGACTTTCCCGTAGCAGTGGGATATTAACGTGCAGGCCCGACTGAAATCGTCATTGATATACTGATCGAGCTGCTCCAGTCCTTCCCGCTCAACTCTCAATACCTCTTTTCCGGCCTGTATAAAGTCAAAATTGGTATCGGTAATGATATGCGCCATAACTCTTCAGTCCTTTTACCAGAAAGTCACTGAGGGGAAACCATACAGCATTACCACCCAGAGGATAAATCCGCACAGCAACAACGCGCCTGCCACCCTGCCAATTCTGCGGCTGCGTTGTAAACAGATCAGCGTAAACAGGGTGCTGACGGCCAGCATGACCCAGTAGTCACGGGCAAAGGCGCTGGTATCAAAGCCACCCGGATGAACCAGTGCCGGTATGCCCAGAACAATAACCATATTATAAATGTTAGAGCCGATCAGGTTACCGATAGCAATATCATCTTCACCTTTTAATGCACCGGCAATCACCGTGGCCAGTTCCGGCAGGCTGGTGCCAACGGAGATGATCGTTAACGCTATCACCAGTTCACTGATGCCGAAATAGTCGGCCATGACCGTGGCATTGTCGATAACCATCCGGCTGGATAGCGGCAGGATGATGAGTGCGACCGCCAGCCAAAGGAATGCGACGGTATTGCTGATATCATCACGCGGCAGCTCGGCCAGCTGTTCGCGAGTGAGTGTGTCATTATTATCACGCTCGGCACGCCGGGCGAAGGTGATGGCGTAGAGCAGCCAGCAGGCGGCGAGGGCGATCAGCGCCAGGCCATCGCCACGACTAAGCTGGCTGTCAAACAGCATGATGCCGCACAGCAGTGCCACCAGCAGCATCAGCGGCAGCTCGCGACGAATCAGGTCTGAATGCACGGTAAGAGGATGGATCAACGCCGCGCCGCCGAGGATCAGCAGGATATTGGTAATATTGGAGCCCAGAGCGGTCCCGACCGCGATATCCATCTGACCATGCGTTGCGGCAGAAACCGAAACAATCAGCTCGGGTAGAGAGGTGCCCATACCCACAACGGTAACACCAATAATTAACGGCGGAATGCCTAAAGACCGACTCAAAATGGCCGCGCTAAACACCAGACGATCGGCCCCGTAAACCAGAAGGGCTAAACCGATAATCAATAGTGCTATAGCGACGAGCATGAAATGTCCTTTTATCGGGTATAATTATCGGTTGCTGAATGTAATGATACGTGACAGGCAAAGGTTTTTAAGTGGCAGTGATTTTGACGATCTCAGGCCAAAAAGTAAAACGGATGCCAGCTTTAGCTAAGTGATTGCGGTAAGTTTCTGTAAAAGTGTCCAGTCCGGTGGGTAATGCGTTACCATCGGGAGTAAATTGAATGCCTGAAAATAAGGATCGAGGTAACTATGAGCCAGACGGAAACGAATTTGGTAGATGTCCGGGATGTCTGTTTTTCTCGTGGCAACAGACCTATTTTCGATAACATCTCGCTTACGGTGCCCAAAGGGAAGATTACCGCTATCATGGGCCCTTCTGGCATTGGTAAAACGACGCTGCTGCGCCTGATCGGTGGGCAGCTGCCGCCTGATAGCGGTGAAATCTGGTTTAATGGTGAAAATATTCCCGCCCTCTCGCGTTCACGTTTGTATGCGGCACGCAAGAAGATGAGCATGCTGTTTCAGTCCGGTGCACTATTCACCGACCTGAGCGTGTTCGATAACGTCGCCTGGCCCTTGCGCGAACACACTCAGCTTCCCACGCCGCTGCTGCACAGCACGGTGATGATGAAGCTGGAAGCGGTAGGCCTACGCGGTGCGGCAAATCTCCGGCCTTCTGAACTTTCCGGTGGCATGGCAAGGCGCGCAGCGCTGGCTCGGGCAATCGCGCTGGAGCCGGATCTGATTATGTTTGATGAGCCTTTTGTTGGACAGGACCCTATTACTATGGGGGTACTGGTCAAGCTTATCGACGAACTAAATCATTCACTGGGTGTCACTTGCATTGTGGTTTCACACGATGTGCCTGAAGTGCTGAGCATTGCTGACTATGCCTATATTATTGCCGATCAAAAGGTGATTGCTCAGGGTACTGCTTCGCAGTTGAAGGAGGAGAAGGATGCCCGCGTGCGCCAGTTTATAGATGGTATTGCTGACGGGCCGGTGCCATTTCGTTTCCCCGCTGGGGATTATCTTCAAGATTTAGTCGGCTCAGGGAGTTAACAGACTGATGTTTCTACGAGCACTGGCATCATTAGGACGCCAGGGAATTAATACCTGTGCCTCATTTGGCCGCGCCGGGTTGATGCTGTTTCATGCCCTGGTCGGCATACCCAGCTTCCGCAAACATGCGCCGCTGCTGATAAAGCAGCTCTACAGTATTGGCGTACTGTCACTGCTGATTATTGTGGTTTCCGGGTTGTTCATTGGTATGGTGCTGGGGCTTCAGGGCTATCTGGTACTCAATACCTATGGGGCGGAGTCCAGCCTTGGCATGCTGGTGGCGCTATCGCTGCTGCGTGAACTGGGGCCAGTAGTGACGGCACTGCTGTTTGCCGGGCGCGCGGGATCGGCGCTGACGGCTGAAATTGGACTGATGAAGGCCACCGAGCAGCTTTCCAGCATGGAAATGATGGCAGTCGATCCGCTGCGGCGTATCGTCTCACCGCGTTTCTGGGCCGGTACGATCAGTATGCCGCTGCTGACGATGATCTTTGTCGCCGTAGGGATCCTCGGTGGCGCGATGGTTGGCGTTAGCTGGAAAGGGATCGACAGCGGGTTCTTCTGGTCGGCAATGCATAATGCGGTTGACGTGCGCACTGATATTGTAAACTGCGTGATTAAAAGCGTTGTGTTTGCGATTACCGTCACCTGGATTGCGCTCTTTAACGGCTATGACGCCATCCCGACTTCTGAAGGGATTAGTCGGGCAACGACGCGTACCGTGGTACATGCTTCACTGGCAGTACTCGGTCTGGATTTTGTGCTTACGGCACTGATGTTTGGGAATTGATTCGATGCAAACGAAAAAAAGCGAAATTTGGGTTGGTGCCTTCTTACTGTTAGCGCTTGGCGCGATCGTGTTTCTTTGCCTGCGCGTTGCCGACCTGAAATCAATCGGCAATGAGCCGACCTGGAAACTGTATGCGACCTTTGACAACATTGGCGGTCTGAAAACCGGATCACCTGTCAGGGTGGGTGGGGTCGTGATTGGGCGTGTAGTGGATATCACGCTGGATCCGAAAAATTACTCACCTCGGGTGACCATGGATATTGAAGATAAGTACAACAATATCCCGGATACCAGTTCGCTGGCGGTACGTACTTCCGGTCTGCTGGGCGAACAGTACCTGGCGATGAACGTAGGTTTCGACGACCCGGACATGGGCACTGCTATGCTTAAAGACGGTAGTACCTTACAGGACACCAAATCGGCAATGGTGCTGGAAGATCTGATCGGACAGTTCCTGTACAAAAGCGGAGACGGTAACGATAACAGTGCTGCTCAGGCAGAGGATACTGCTGCCCCAGAGCAACCGGCTCCGGCTGCGACCCATACCCCAGGAGAGGAAAAGTGATGTTTAAACGTTTACTGATGGTCGCGATGCTTATCATCGCACCGATTGCGGCTAACGCCGCGGCTGATAAGACCAACCCTTACCAGATGATGGGTGAAGCGGCAGCGAAAACCTTCGATCGCCTGAAGAATGAGCAGCCCAAGATCAAGCAGGATCCGAATTATCTGCGCCAGGTGGTTCGCGAAGAGCTGCTGCCGTATGTCCAGGTCAAATACGCCGGTGCGCTGGTGCTGGGGCGCTATTACAAAGATGCTACCCCGGCACAGCGTGATGCCTACTTCAGCGCCTTCAGCGACTATCTTGCACAGGCTTACGGTCAGGCTCTGGCGCTGTACAACGGCCAGACGTATCAGATTGCACCGGAACAGCCAGTTGGTGATGCATCGATCGTGGCGATCCGCGTCACCATCAACGATCCCAACGGTCGTCCGCCGGTACGTCTTGATTTTCAGTGGCGCAAGAACAGCCGCACCGGAGAGTGGCAGGCGTATGACATGATCGCAGAAGGCGTAAGCATGATCACCACTAAGCAAAATGAGTGGAGTGACATTCTGCGTCAGAAAGGTATCGACGGATTGACCGAACGCCTGAAGTCCTACGCGAAGCAGCCGATCGTTCTGGATAACAAGAAGTGAGCAGCGACGCATCGACAGCAACACTGTTGCAGTGGAAGAGAGACGCCGGACAGCTTCTCCTGACCGGAGAGCTGGAAAGAGAAACGCTGCTGCCGCTCTGGGAGCAGCGTGAGGCGTTGATGCTACAGATTGATACTATTGATGTTTCCGGTCTGGAGCGCGTTGACTCTGCGGGGCTGGCCCTGCTGGTGCATCTGCGACAGACTGCCCTGGCACGGGGAAAAACGCTTCGTTTTACCGGTATCACCGACAAACTCAGTTCACTGATAGCCCTGTATAATTTACAGGAAATTATTAGCGATACTCAGTGAGTCGGAGCACGGCGGTTTTCCGCCGTGCAGCACCGGAACATATTGAGTTCGTTAGTTTTTACTAGTCATACTGCCGCATCCATATCCTTAGTGGTTCCCGCCTAAAGCGCGATTGATTCTCATTTCCCACTTTTCTGGTGTTAAGGGCATTTATTGCTTGTTTAAGAGTCGGGGAGATTCCACTAATATGTGTGCCTGTTTATTATCAGGTGAAGTTGAAAGCATCATGGAAAATAGTGAAATTCAGTCCGTGCTTATGAGCGCGTTACCGTTGCAGGAAGTCCACGTTACCGGCGATGGTAGCCATTTTCAGGTGATTGCTGTAGGCGAGTTGTTTGGCGAACTGAGCCGCGTGAAGAAGCAGCAGACGGTCTATGCACCCCTGATGTCCTATATTGCGGACAACCGTATTCACGCTGTATCAATCAAGACTTATACCCCCGAAGAGTGGGCGCGTGACCGTAAACTAAACGGTTTTTAAGCGGCAGATGTCCACCGCGCTTTGATGTGCTGGCGGGCTGATCCGCAGATTTTTTTCTGACAACAGAGAGCGGCTGTAATGGATAAATTTCGTGTGCAGGGTCCTACCCGGCTGAGTGGTGAAGTCACAATTTCCGGGGCTAAAAATGCTGCCCTGCCGATCCTGTTCGCTGCTTTGCTGGCTGAAGAACCGGTAGAGATTCAGAATGTCCCTAAACTGAAGGACATTGATACCACCATGAAGCTGCTTGGTCAGCTCGGTGTGAACGTAGAGCGTAATGGATCGGTACATTTAGACGCCAGTAAAGTCGATGTGTACTGTGCGCCTTACGATCTGGTCAAAACTATGCGTGCATCCATCTGGGCGCTGGGTCCGCTGGTCGCCCGTTTTGGCCAGGGGCAGGTATCACTGCCCGGTGGTTGTGCCATTGGCGCTCGTCCTGTCGATCTCCATATCAGTGGCCTGGAGCAACTGGGTGCAGAGATCAAACTGGAAGAGGGCTACGTTAAGGCGTCAGTCGAAGGCCGTCTGAAAGGCGCGCATATCGTAATGGACAAGGTTAGCGTAGGCGCAACCGTGACCATTATGAGTGCGGCAACGCTGGCTACCGGCACAACGATTATCGAAAACGCCGCGCGCGAACCCGAAATCGTCGATACCGCTAATTTCCTCAATACGCTGGGTGCGAAAATCACCGGTGCAGGTAGCGATCGCATAACCATTGAGGGTGTTGAACGCTTGGGCGGCGGCGTGTACCGCGTGCTTCCCGATCGTATTGAAACCGGGACATTCCTGGTGGCGGCGGCTATTTCCGGTGGTGCCGTGGTGTGCCGTTCGGCTCAGCCCGACACCCTGGATGCCGTGCTGGCTAAGCTGCGTGAGGCCGGTGCCGACATTGAAGTTGGCGCTGACTGGATTAGTCTGGACATGCACGGTAAGCGGCCTAAGGCCGTAAACCTGCGCACCGCACCGCACCCTGGTTTCCCAACGGATATGCAGGCGCAGTTCAGTCTGCTTAACCTGGTAGCGGAAGGAACCGGCGTGATCACCGAAACCATCTTTGAAAATCGCTTCATGCATGTACCGGAGCTGGTACGCATGGGCGCACACGGCGAAATTGAAAGCAACACGTTGATTTGTCACGGCGTAGAGAAACTTTCAGGTGCTCAGGTAATGGCAACGGACCTGCGCGCCTCAGCCAGCCTGGTGCTGGCTGGCTGCATTGCAGAAGGAACAACCATTGTCGATCGCATCTATCATATCGACCGTGGCTACGAGCATATCGAAGACAAGCTGATAGCAATGGGTGCGAATATTCAACGCGTAAGCGGCGACGAATAAACATTACAGTTGTGAGTTTCATCAAGGGTCGGTCATCAGCACCGGCCCTTTTTTTTACTTTCTGATAAGTTTCTTACGATCGATTAACTTTCGGGTTTTTGGATCATAGTAGCGGCTGGGCCAGATCTCAGCCGGATGAATCTCAAGCGCATCGGCAATGAGCCATTCTCCCTTTGGCCATGGACGGCTGAGTGTATTTGCCAGAGTGGACGAGCTTAACCCGGCAAGCCGGGACTGCTCGGCGAGGGTAGTGCCTCTCTTACGTAGAGCAGCGATAATGTCGGCGGGATGCCAGTCTTGAGAATGATATGCCACGTGCTTCTCCTCCTTGTTGCACTAATGGAAAGTACTGTTAACTGTCGATACAGGTACTTCTTCTCCCTATGCGTCCGCCCTAACGATGCGATTTTCTGAAGGTTATAACGGAGTTTATAGGTTGCTTTATATCAACTTGTTTCCTTAAATTTCCAGTAATTTTTATGTGCAAAGCGAATTTTGCGTAGAGCTACGCAAAAGTGCAGGGTAATGATGTAACGTTACATCGTTTCAAGGGAAGCAAGTGGGCGGGGAAGGGAAAGGGTGTATTAAAATGCCTGAACTGCGCGGGTTACCCGCGCAGTATCAATCAAAATTCACGTTGTACTGACATATGCGCAAGCGCTTCAAGCGCGCTTCGCCACGGTGACTCGGGCAGGACTTTCAGAGACATGATAGCTTTATCCGCTTCTTGTTCTGCTACGTGACGGGTCCATTCCAGTGAGCCGTGCTGCCGCATGGTTTCCAGAACAGGTTCCAGTAAATGGCGGCCGTTACCTTCCTCGATCGCTTTCCTGATCATACTGGACTGTTCCGGCGTACCGTTGCGCATGGCATGCAGCAGCGGCAGCGTGGGTTTACCCTCGCTGAGGTCGTCACCCACATTCTTACCCAACGTTTCGCCATCAGCGCTGTAATCAAGTAAATCGTCAATCAGCTGGAAAGCCGTACCGATAAAGCGACCGTAGTCCTGCAACGCCTTTTCCTGCTCCGGCGTTGCGCCGGCAAGAATAGCGGAAGACTGCGCGGCCGCTTCGAACAGGCGAGCGGTTTTACTGTAAATCACCCGCATGTAGCTTTCTTCGGTGATGTCGGGGTCGTTACAGTTCATCAACTGTAAAACTTCCCCTTCGGCAATAACATTAACGGCTTCTGACATCAGCGCCAGGACCCGCAGCGACCCCAGACTGGTCATCATCTGGAAAGCGCGGGTGTAAATGAAATCACCGACCAGCACGCTGGCCGCATTACCGAATGCAGCGTTGGCGGTGGCTTTTCCCCGGCGCATATCGGATTCATCGACAACATCATCGTGAAGCAGCGTGGCCGTATGAATAAATTCAATCAGCGCGGCTACGGCTATGTGCTGCTTGCCACCGTAGTCATTGACGGCGCGTGCAGCAAGAACGGCGATCATTGGGCGAATACGTTTACCGCCGCCGCTGATAATGTAATGGCCCAACTGATTGATGAGAGACACATCTGAATTCAGCTGGTCGAGTATTGTCGCATTGACATCCGCCATATCCTGTGCGGTCAGTTCATTTATCTGTTCTAAGTTCATCAGTCTGTTCAGCTATCGCTCGCTCAGTTTGCTGCTATGATAAGCGCCTTTAATCGTGCCTGTGGCATGAAATGTATGACAGATTGTACTGGAAAAATACAGCGGTGAAAGCTCTGCGATCGCGTTGCGTTTTTTTTCTGCAATACAGAGCAACAGGCACTTGTCATTGGCGGCGAAGTTGCGTAGAATTCGCGCCCTATTGTGAATATTTATAGCGCAGCCTGAAAATCAAAAAAGGCAAGCGCGAGAGCGGAGTTTTATATGTACGCGGTTTTCCAAAGTGGTGGTAAACAACACCGAGTAAGCGAAGGTCAGACCGTTCGCCTGGAAAAGCTGGACATCGCAACCGGCGAAACTATTGAGTTCGACCAGGTTCTGATGATTGCCAATGGCGAAGACGTGAAAATCGGCGCGCCTTTAGTTTCAGGTGGCGTGATCAAAGCAGAAATCGTTGCTCATGGTCGTGGCGACAAGATCAAGATTGTTAAGTTCCGTCGTCGTAAGCACTACCGTAAGCAGCAGGGTCACCGTCAGTGGTTTACTGATGTGAAGATCACTGGCATCAGCGCCTAAGAGGAGATCTGACAAATGGCACATAAAAAGGCTGGTGGCTCGACCCGTAACGGTCGTGACTCCAATGCAAAACGTCTGGGCGTGAAGCGTTTCGGCGGTGAATCTGTTCTGGCTGGTAGCATCATCGTTCGTCAGCGTGGTACTAAGTTCCACGCCGGCACTAACGTTGGCTGCGGTCGTGACCACACCCTGTTTGCAACTGCAGACGGCAAGGTCAAATTCGAAGTTAAAGGCCCGAACAACCGTAAATACATCAGCATCGTTGCTGAGTAAGGTTTTCGAGCCGCAAAGTGGCTGTTAAGGCTACTTATGCTGCGAAAAGAAAAGCCCCGCACTAGACTGCGGGGCTTTTTACATTCCGCCAGGGACGTTCGATGTCAGTTATGAAACAGCAGGCTGGAATGGGCATCATGTTTGCTCTGATTACCGCCATGAGCTGGGGTTCGCTGCCCATAGCGATGAAGCAGGTACTCCCGGTGATGGATCCCATTACGGTAGTCTTTTATCGTTTTTCACTGGCTGCACTCGGACTCGGCGCCATTCTGTTAGTTAAACGACAGCTGCCACCTCTCAAATTCTTCCGCAGCCCGGGATGGGTCTTGCTGGTTCTGGTCGCTACCGCCGGATTGGTGGGGAACTTTGTGTTGTTTGGTTCGTCATTGCAGTATCTCAGCCCTACGGCTTCGCAGGTGATTGCTCAGTTGGCCCCTCCGGGTATGATGCTGGCCAGCGTCTTTATCTTAAAAGAGAAGATGCGGATTAATCAGGTGCTGGGTGTGATGATCTTGCTGTGCGGGCTGGTGATGTTTTTTAATACCAGCCTACTGGAAATTTTCACCCGCCTAACGGATTACACCTGGGGTGTATTACTGGGTGTCAGCGCGGCGATGGTGTGGGTGGTGTATGGTGTCACGCAGAAGATCTTACTGCGACGCCTGGCCTCGCAACAGATCCTGTTTATGTTGTACACTTTATGTGCAGTGGCGCTGTTGCCGCTGGCCCGCACGGAACTAATCTGGCAGCTGGATAGCTGGCAGGTGGGATGTTTACTCTTTTGCGCACTGAATACCCTGGTGGGATACGGTGCGCTGGCGGAAGCCTTCGCACGCTGGCAGGCGTCGCAGGTTAGCGCAATTGTGACGCTAACGCCGCTGTTTACCCTGCTGTTTTCAGAATTATTATCGTTTGGCTGGCCCGACTTTTTTGCTATTCCGACATTGAACACCCTGGGGTTTGTCGGAGCAATAGTTGTGGTGTCAGGCGCCATGTTTTCCGCAATTGGTCATCGCTTATGGCCACGGCGGAGCTACCCCGTTCCGGTGCCACCCGCATCGGGCCACGGGCGAATGAGTGACGGAGAAGTAAAATGAAGTTTGTTGATGAAGCGACGATCCTGGCAGTGGCGGGCGACGGCGGTAATGGCTGCGTCAGCTTCCGTCGTGAGAAGTACATTCCACGAGGCGGACCGGACGGCGGTGACGGCGGTGACGGCGGCGATGTTTACATGCAGGCTGATGAGAACCTGAACACCCTGATTGATTACCGCTTTGAAAAATCTTTCCGTGCGGAACGCGGTCAGAACGGCCAGAGCCGTGACTGTACCGGTAAACGCGGTAAAGATATTATCATCAAGGTGCCCGTCGGTACGCGTGTTATCGATCAGGGAACCGGTGAGACGATCGGTGATATGACGCACCACCAGCAGCAGTTGATGGTGGCTAAAGGCGGCTGGCACGGTTTGGGCAACACCCGTTTTAAATCATCGGTAAACCGTTCGCCGCGCCAGAAAACAATGGGGACACCGGGCGAAAAACGCGATTTGCAGCTGGAACTGATGCTGCTGGCCGACGTTGGTATGCTTGGTCTGCCGAATGCGGGTAAATCTACCTTTATTCGTGCCGTCTCTGCGGCGAAGCCAAAAGTTGCCGATTATCCCTTCACCACGTTAGTGCCGAGCCTCGGCGTTGTCCGCATGGATAACGAACAGAGCTTTGTGGTTGCCGATATCCCCGGACTGATTGAGGGCGCTTCCGATGGTGCCGGTTTGGGTATCCGCTTCCTGAAGCACCTGGAGCGCTGCCGCGTGTTGCTGCACACTATTGACCTGGCGCCGATTGATGAAAGCGATCCGGTTGAAAACGCGCGCGTTATTCTGGGTGAACTGGAAAAGTACAGTGAGAAGCTCTTCCAGAAACCACGCTGGCTGGTATTCAATAAAGTTGACCTGCTGGATCACGAGGAAGCCGAAGCGCGTGCTAAAGCGATTGCTGAAGCGCTGGGCTGGACCGATAAGTACTATCTGATTTCTGCCGCGAATCGCGTGGGCGTCAATGCGCTGTGCTGGGACCTGATGTCCTTCATCATCGCTAACCCGAAAGAAGCTGAACTGGAAGCTAAACAGCCAGAGAAAGTGGAATTCATGTGGGATGACTACCATCGCCAGCAGTTGGAAGAAGCGCAGCCGGTTGTTGAAGAAGACGATGACTGGGATGACGACTGGGATGAAGATGATGACGAAGGTGTTGAAATCATCTACCAGCGCTGATTTTCGCTGAAACAAACAGGGACGCCGCGGCGTCCCTGTTTGTTTTCCCGCTCATTCAGTTCAGACCGAATGCGTGCAGCATGGTATCCAGCTTAGTGTCGGTTTCACGCCATTCGGATTCAGGCGTTGAATCAGGAACAATTCCTGCCCCGGCAAACAGGCTCACTCTTTCGCCGGCTACCCTGGCGCAGCGGATAGTGACCACCCACTCACCGTTACCGTCCGCATCACACCAGCCCACAATGCCCCCAAACAGGCCGCGATCGAACGGTTCCAACTCGGCGATCAGTTCCATTGCGCTGGCGTGTGGGAAGCCGCTGAGCGCCGGTGTTGGGTGCAGCAGGCAGGCCAGCGAGAGGGCATTCTCTGCCTCACCGCTGATTTCGCCTTCAACGACAGTGCCAAGATGCCACAGCGTACCCGTCGTCAGCAGTTCTGGCACGGCGGGTATGGCCAGTCTGCTGCTGTGCGATTGCAGGCACTCCCGCACTGCGTCGATGACCAGTTGATGCTCGTAGCGATCTTTTGGTGAGTTCATCAGTTGCTCTCCGACCGCACGATCCCGTTCACTATCTTTTTCACGACGTGCGGATCCAGCCAGCGGATGGGTGTAGAAGCAGCGATCCAGCATGCGCATTAGCAGTTCAGGGCTGGCACCCAGCAGGGATCCACCTTGCGGCAGCGCGACGTGGAAGTGATAGCTGTCGGGATTCTGCACTATCAGCTGCACCATCAGCGTTGCGATATCGACCGGTTTCTCTGTAACAATCTCCATTAACCGTGAGAGCACCACTTTATCCAGTCGGGCGGATGTCGTCGCTGCAACGGCCTGAGCGACCATCTGCTTAAATTCCGTTCGGGCGGGTATGGCGCTGCGGCGGATGATGAGATTTTGCCCGGCAGCCGGGGGTGGCATCCGCTGTTTGAAAGCATGACGATCAAAAAAACGGCTGGATTCAGGGATAAATAGCGAAGAAGGCTGATGGGTATCAAACGGAATGGCCCCGACAATAACAGGGTGGGCGATACCCTGCTGCTTTGCCTCATCCAGCCGTTGACGGATCTCTTGCTGAAAGGCCCCGGCCACGATTTCGCCGCCGTATGCCGGACTGTTGATAGCGGTAAAGCATCCCTGAGCTGCCAGACTGCGCCAGGGAGACATAAAAAAAAAGCCGTGGGTTGCCGCATCTGTAGCGAACTTTAGCGTGCTTTCTGACGTTAACGATTCCAACCTGCATTCCTTATCAAAGGACTACCTGTTTTTTACCCTGTTTCTACGATTCTTTCGTTGATCTGATGAGGTAACAGGATGAAATCGAGGTAAGTCAGGCAGGTAGCCGTGGCTGCACCACCACCCGCGGCGAGGGCGTCCGCACGTCGGGCCATAACGGGCGTAGTACGCCCACGGCTGACGTACAGGGATACGGCCCATACTGGTCAATGCTCGCGTCAGGTTTTTATCGTCGCTAATCCTCTGCAACAATCAGGATAGTGAGCGCTAATTGTTGCGATACACGTCCTTATACAAACGGCTTTCGAAACGCACCAGCGGAATACGGCGCTGGCGCTGATCCTCCGGCGGTACGGCATAGCCAGAAAGGAACTGAACAAAAGCCACACGCTGACCGCTGGCGGTAGTCATAAACCCGGCAAGATTGTAGACGCCCTGTAATGAGCCCGTTTTGGCCGATACCTTACCGTTAACCCCGGCTTCATGAAGACCACCACGATAACGTAAGGTGCCATCGTAGCCGGCCAGCGGCAGCATGGAGATAATATTCAGCTGCTGGTCGTTCTGCGCAATATATTGCAATACCTTCATCATGGTGGCGGGCGAGATAAGATCGTGGCGTGAAAGGCCGGATCCATCCACCTGAATGCTGTTACCCAGATCGATATTGGCCTTCTGACGCAGCACCTGTCGGATGGCATCCTGTCCTGCGCGCCAGGTTCCCGGCACGCCGAACCGTTCATGGCCAATGGCGCGGAAAACTGTATCCGCAATCATGTTGTCCGATTTCTTCAGCATGATTTTTAGCAGAGCCGGCAGCGGAGCAGACTGGGTTTGTGCCAGCACGGTACCCGGCTGCGTTACCTGAGTCTGACGAACCAGATGCCCGGTATAATCGATACCGGCATTTTGTAGTTCGGCCTTCAGCATGGCACCGACATAGCTGGCACCATCCTGAATGGCAAAGGCCAGCGGCAACGGTTCTGAACGCTGGGTCAGGCAACCGGTTAGCGTGAACCGATTTAGTTCGCCCGGCACCACATCCAGCTCACAGTACTGAGCTTCAGCGGAGCCTTTGGCCAGCGTGCGTACCTCACTGAACATATTTACCGGATAGTATGAGGCAACGCGAATAAAGGCCTTATCGCCCGGCGTTTGTGCGCTGTAGAGCGACACAGAGAAGCAGTTGCGGTCAACGATAGCGGCCCCGGGAGGCGCACTAAAACATTGGGTCATATCGTTCCAAGGCCAGCCCGGAGCTTTGTCGTGGCTGGCAAAGATGGAGGTATCAATCACCAGATTACCGGCAACATGCTCAACTCCCTGCTTCTTCAGGTTGTTGACCATATTACGCAGATCCTGACGTGTTAGCGTCGGATCGCCACCAAATCGGGCAACCAGATCGCCGCGCAGCGTGTTGCCACTGATGCTCCCTTTGCTCTCAAGTTGGGTGGTAAAACGGTAGTCGGGGCCAAGCTGTAGCATCGCGGCCAGCGCTGTAATGACTTTCATGGTGCTGGCAGGCAGCGCCATCTGTTGTCCCTGATAGTCAATCAAGGGAGTCGGTGCGCCAATTTTTTGCACAAGCAACGCCAGATTTGCGCCGTCTGGGAGGTATTGTGTGTAGTCTTCGACGGGTGCTGCCTGAGTTTGCAGCATAAACGCGCAGCTAAGGCCGGTAACAATTCGTGAAAATCGCATAATCTCGCGGTAACTGACAGGTGATGCTGTCATACTACGGTGCATTGCGGTACAAAGTAAACGATGACCCCCATGCAACTCTGGGGTAAAATGCGTTTCAAATTGAAAAATAGATCCTGACCTGGGGTACACCCCGGGTCAGGCTTCTTTTATTTTGAAATCAGTAAACAGCGGCGCAGAACGCTTTTTCTGCATACCAACCGTCAGGACGACGCACTTCAAACAGGAAAGATTTTAAGAGGTATTGAGATGAATCAGATTCCGATGACGTTAAGAGGCGCTGATAAATTGCGCGAAGAGCTTGAAGAGCTCAAAACTGTCAAACGCCCCAGAATTATTGCCTCAATTGCTGAAGCACGGGAACACGGCGACCTGAAAGAGAATGCGGAATACCATGCTGCTCGCGAAGAGCAGGGATTCTGCGAGGGCCGTATCCAGGAAATTGAAGCTAAGCTTTCCAACGCGCAGGTGATTGACGTCACAAAAATGGCCGGGAATGCCAACGGTCGGGTTATTTTTGGTGCCACCGTCACCGTACTGAACGTGGATAGCGACGAAGAATCAACCTACCGTATTGTGGGTGATGACGAAGCGAACTTTAAGCAGAATCTGATATCGGTGAATTCACCGATGGCACGTGGCCTGGTCGGTAAAGTTGTTGATGATGTGGCTATTATCAAGACGCCCGGCGGCGATGTAGAATATGAAGTGTTAAACGTTCAGTATCTTTAATTTTTGCTACTCTCATTATGTATGAGGGTTTTGTAAAGATAAGAAAAAGGCCGCAGTGCGGCCTTTTATCAAAATCAGGAGCATGGCACTTTCTCTAACCTGACGCTTTTTGGAATGGCAGGTCTGTTGACCCACTCATCCCCCTCAGCGCGGTATGGAGATCTTGCGTTCCTTCGTTGGACGGTACAGCACCAGCGTTTTGCCGATGACCTGCACATTGACTGCTCCGGTTTCGCGCACGATAGCTTCGACTACCAGGGTTTTTGTCTCACGGTCTTCCGTGGCGATTTTAACCTTGATAAGTTCATGGTGCTCCAGTGCATGTTCGATTTCGGCCAGCACTCCCTCGGTCAAGCCGTTGTTGCCCAGCATAACGACGGGTTTCAGCGGATGGGCCAGACCTTTCAGGTGCTGTTTTTGTTTGGTACTCAGATTCATCGTATTTTTTACTTACATTGGGATTGAAAACGGGTCATTCTACCGCCATCTCTGGTGTATCACCAAATCGGCTTAGCTGATTTGCGCGGTTTATTTATCGCTTACGTTGAATCATAGTTGGAAATTGTATGACTGGTAAAAAGCGTTCGGCCAGTTCCAGCCGCTGGCTACAGGAACACTTTAGCGATAAATATGTGCTTCAGGCACAGAAAAAGGGGTTGCGTTCGCGCGCCTGGTTTAAACTGGATGAAATACAGCAGGGCGACAAACTGTTCAAGCCCGGAATGACCGTGGTTGATCTCGGCGCGGCGCCTGGCGGCTGGTCGCAATATGTCGTAACGCAAATTGGGTCAAAAGGCCGCGTTATTGCTTGTGATATTCTGCCGATGGATCCCATCGTTGGTGTCGATTTCCTCCAGGGCGATTTTCGTGATGAACTGGTGTTGAAAACTCTGCTGGAACGCGTTGGTGATACTAAAGTTCAGGTTGTGATGTCGGATATGGCACCCAACATGACAGGTACACCCGCAGTTGATATTCCCCGGTCAATGTATTTGTGTGAGCTTGCTCTGGAAATGTGCCGTGATGTTCTGGCACCCGGGGGAAGTTTTTTAGTGAAGGTGTTTCAGGGAGATGGTTTTGAAGAATACCTGCGGGAAATTCGCTCCCTGTTTACGAAAGTAAAAATTCGTAAACCGGACGCTTCACGTTCTCGTTCGCGTGAAGTGTACATTGTAGCGACAGGGCGCAAACTGTAACCATCATCGCCGGGATCCGCTGCCTGTGTTTCGCAGCGTTTCCAAGTGTGAAGGATATGTAGTACCCTACGCTGTCTGTTAACACAGTTGTAATAAGAGGTTAATCCCTTGAGTGACATGGCGAAAAACCTGATTCTCTGGTTAGTCATCGCAGTCGTGCTGATGTCTGTATTTCAGAGCTTTGGGCCCAGCGAGTCGAATGGCCGTAGGGTTGATTATTCAACCTTCCTGTCGGAAGTGAACCAGGATCAGGTCCGCGAGGCACGTATTAACGGGCGTGAGATTAACGTAACCAAAAAAGATAGTAATCGATATACGACCTACATTCCTGTCAACGATCCCAAGTTGCTCGATAACCTGTTGACTAAAAATGTGAAGGTAGTAGGTGAACCACCTGAAGAACCGAGCCTGCTGGCATCGATCTTCATTTCTTGGTTCCCAATGCTGCTACTTATCGGTGTCTGGATCTTCTTCATGCGTCAAATGCAGGGCGGCGGCGGCAAGGGCGCAATGTCCTTCGGCAAAAGCAAGGCCCGTATGCTGACGGAAGATCAGATCAAAACCACTTTTGCTGATGTTGCAGGCTGTGACGAAGCAAAAGAAGAAGTCGGTGAGCTGGTTGAATACCTGCGTGAACCAAGCCGCTTCCAGAAGCTGGGCGGTAAGATCCCGAAAGGCGTTCTGATGGTCGGTCCTCCGGGTACCGGTAAAACCCTGCTGGCAAAAGCGATTGCCGGTGAAGCTAAAGTGCCTTTCTTTACCATTTCCGGTTCTGACTTTGTGGAAATGTTTGTCGGCGTGGGTGCATCCCGCGTACGTGACATGTTTGAACAGGCGAAAAAAGCGGCACCGTGCATTATCTTCATCGATGAAATTGATGCGGTAGGCCGTCAGCGCGGCGCGGGTCTGGGCGGTGGTCACGATGAGCGTGAGCAAACCCTGAACCAGATGCTGGTTGAGATGGATGGTTTTGAAGGCAACGAAGGCATCATTGTTATCGCTGCGACCAACCGTCCAGACGTACTGGACCCTGCGCTGCTGCGTCCGGGTCGTTTTGACCGCCAGGTTGTTGTAGGCCTGCCGGATGTTCGTGGTCGTGAGCAGATCCTGAAAGTTCACATGCGTCGCGTACCGTTAGCGCCAGATATCGATGCGGCAATCATTGCCCGCGGTACGCCTGGCTTCTCCGGTGCAGACCTGGCTAACCTGGTTAACGAAGCGGCTCTGTTTGCTGCCCGCGGTAACAAGCGCGTCGTGTCGATGGTTGAGTTCGAGAAAGCTAAAGACAAGATTATGATGGGTGCGGAACGTCGCTCCATGGTAATGACTGAAGCGCAGAAAGAGTCTACCGCTTACCACGAAGCAGGGCATGCGATTATCGGGCGCCTGGTTCCGGAACACGATCCGGTCCACAAGGTTACGATTATCCCGCGTGGCCGTGCGCTGGGTGTGACCTTCTTCCTGCCTGAGGGCGACGCGATTAGCGCCAGCCGCCAGAAGCTGGAAAGTCAGATTTCGACGCTGTACGGCGGTCGTCTGGCTGAAGAGATCATCTACGGTGTTGAGCATGTTTCTACCGGCGCATCTAACGATATCAAGGTAGCCACTTCCATTGCCCGTAACATGGTTACGCAGTGGGGCTTCTCTGAGAAACTCGGTCCGCTGCTGTACGCAGAGGAAGAGGGTGAAGTGTTCCTGGGTCGCTCTGTCGCGAAAGCGAAGCATATGTCTGATGAAACCGCGCGTATCATCGATCAGGAAGTGAAAGCGCTGGTCGAAACGAACTACAAGCGTGCTCGCGTAATTCTTGGTGAAAATATGGACATCCTTCACGCGATGAAAGACGCGCTGATGAAGTATGAAACCATTGATGCTCCGCAGATCGATGACCTGATGGCACGCCGTGAAGTGCGTCCACCGGCGGGTTGGGAAGGCGCGGTCAGCACCAATAATTCAGATGACAACGGTTCGCCAAAGGCTCCGCGTCCGGTCGATGAACCGCGTACGCCGAACCCGGGCAACACCATGTAAAAGCAGTCTGGCGATAAGTCACTTGTCTGCTTAAGTTTTATCTCTAAACCCCGGCTCTGTCCGGGGTTTTTTATATCCTAATCACCGGAGACTATTTGTTATGAAGCTGTACGCCAGAGATTCCGTACTCGATCTCTCTCATCCTCATGTGATGGGGATCCTGAACGTCACTCCCGACTCTTTTTCTGACGGCGGCAGGCATAACGAATTAATCCAGGCGCTGACTCATGCCAATGAAATGATCAATGCCGGCGCCACGATTATCGATATTGGCGGTGAATCCACTCGCCCCGGCGCAGCGGACGTCAGCGTTGAGCAGGAACTGGAGCGCGTGATCCCCGTTGTTGAAGCCATTGCACAGCGATTTGAGGTGTGGATCTCGGTAGATACTTCTAAGCCTGACGTTATCCGCGAATCAGCCCGGGCCGGCGCCCACATCATTAATGATATTCGTTCATTACAGGAACCCGGCGCGCTGGAGGCGGCAGCGGCAACCGGTTTACCGGTGTGCCTGATGCATATGCAGGGTGAACCTAAAACGATGCAGCAGGCGCCGCACTATCAGGATATTCTTCGTGATGTGGATGATTTTTTTGTTCGCCATATAGAATGCTGTGAGGCTGCCGGAATAAAAAAATCGCAGCTGCTGCTCGACCCGGGTTTTGGTTTCGGTAAGAATCTCAAACACAACTATCAACTTCTGGCGCACCTGGCCGACTATCATCATTTTGGTCTGCCGCTGTTAGTCGGTATGTCACGAAAAAGTATGATTGGTCAGCTGCTAAACGTGGGGCCAACCCAGCGCTTAACCGGCAGCATTGCCTGCGCGGTCATTGCAGCGATGCAGGGGGCCCATATTTTGCGTGTACATGATGTCAAAGAAACTGTTGAGGCGATGCGCGTCGTCGAAGCAACACAGTCAGCGAAGGAAGAATAACGTTATGAGTAACCGCAAGTATTTTGGTACGGATGGCATTCGCGGCAAAGTGGGCGAGTCCCCGATCACTCCGGACTTTGTGTTGAAACTTGGCTGGGCCGCTGGAAAAGTGCTGGCACGCCACGGTTCTAAAAAAATCATCATCGGTAAAGACACGCGTATTTCGGGCTATATGCTGGAGTCTGCGCTGGAAGCCGGGCTGGCTGCGGCCGGACTCTCTGCCGCCTTTACCGGCCCAATGCCGACGCCCGCGGTTGCCTATCTGACCCGCACGTTCCGCGCCGAGGCCGGTATTGTTATCTCCGCTTCCCATAATCCGTTTGACGATAACGGCATCAAGTTCTTTTCCACCGAAGGCACCAAGCTGCCGGATGAAGTGGAGGAAGCGATTGAAGCTGAAATGGACAAGCCGATGACCTGCGTTGAGTCCGTACAACTGGGGCGTGCCAGCCGGATTGTTGATGCGGCAGGTCGCTACATTGAGTTCTGTAAAAGTACTTTCCCCAGCGAGTTGAATCTCAACGGGCTAAAAATCGTGGTCGACTGCGCCAACGGCGCAACCTACCACATTGCGCCAAACGTACTGCGTGAACTGGGAGCAGAGGTTATCGCGATTGGTGTTAATCCCGATGGGATGAATATCAACAAGGCATGTGGTGCGACCGACCTGGCATTACTACAGGAACGCGTGGTAGCAGAGAAGGCCGATCTCGGTCTGGCCTACGATGGCGACGGCGACCGTCTGATGATGGTTGATCACCTGGGTCAGAAAGTTGATGGCGATCAGATCCTGTATATCATTGCCCGTGAAGGACTTCGGCAGGGGCAACTCCGCGGTGGCGTGGTCGGTACGCTGATGAGCAATATGGGCCTGGAGCTGGCGCTAAAACAGCTGGGTATCCCGTTTGCCAGGGCGAAGGTCGGTGACCGCTACGTTCTGGAAAAACTTCAGGAGAAGGGCTGGCGTCTTGGAGCGGAGAACTCCGGTCATGTCATCCTGCTGGATAAAACCACCACCGGTGATGGCGTGGTCGCAGGTTTGCAGGTACTTACTGCGATGGTCCGTAACCATATGACGCTTCACGACCTGTGTAGCGGTATGAAACTGCTGCCGCAAATATTGGTTAACGTACGCTTTAGCGGCGAAAGCGATCCGCTGGAAAATGTGCGCGTTAAGGCCGTAACCGCCGATGTTGAAACTGAGCTGAAAGGGCGCGGTCGTGTGCTGCTACGTAAATCGGGTACCGAGCCGCTGATCCGTGTCATGGTAGAAGGCGAAGATGAGGTCCAGGTGACCGCGCTGGCTCACCGGATCGCCGATGCGGTAAAAGCGGTATAACTCTGCGGTAAACGGCTCCGCTGGTGCTATCCGATTGATGGGGCGATTTTCCCGAACTGCCCTATCAACTGATTAATTTTTCAGGTGAGAAAAACCTGTTAATTCATCGCGGGAGTGCGCATTTTTTCTTCGAAAAGGGGCGTTTTGCCGTTTTTTTCCGCAATTGATAGTGTGTTATGAAATTGCCCTTGCGTGGGCGAGCACCTTTAGTTAGTATTCACACCCGCTTCTGATGGGTAGTGATTCACTATCGATTTAACTGGTTTGAAGCTTTTAATGTACGTGTAACGTACAAGGAACAAGGTTGATTATGTACGAAGCTCTTTTAGTAGTTTTCCTTATTGTAGCAATTGGCCTCGTAGGTCTGATCATGCTGCAACAAGGTAAAGGCGCTGATATGGGAGCATCATTTGGTGCAGGCGCTTCTGGTACGCTGTTTGGCTCTAACGGTTCTGGTAACTTCATGACCCGTATGACCGCAGTGCTGGCGACCCTGTTCTTCATTATCAGCCTGGTCCTGGGTAACCTTAATAGCAACAAAACTCAGAATGGAAGTGAGTGGGAAAATCTGACCCAGCCAGCGCAGTCACAGCAGACTACGCCAGCTAAACCGGCAGCGCCGGCTAACGATATCCCGCAGTAAGACCTGAGTCACATTTCGACGCGATAGAAATAAAAAAATCGCAACTTTAGTGCCGTGGTGGTGGAATTGGTAGACACGCTACCTTGAGGTGGTAGTGCCCGCATGGGCTTACGGGTTCAAGTCCCGTCCTCGGTACCAAATCTTAGTTTTGCTTGCAATTTGTGCAAGTTTTGCGTAGTATTCGGACGCGGGGTGGAGCAGCCTGGTAGCTCGTCGGGCTCATAACCCGAAGGTCGTCGGTTCAAATCCGGCCCCCGCAACCACTTTCCCTTAGAGTTCTTTTTCAAATATACTGTATGCATAGAACGGCGCGTTTACAGCGAGTTTTGAAAAAAATTCTTTTGGATTGTGCCGAGCCGCAATCATTTGCGGTATACAGGGTCCAGTCGCATAAAGCCCCGATTTATCGGGGTTTTTTGTTATCAGGAAACAGCATAACTGGGCTATAAGCCCTTTTTTTATGTCTTGGGGGTGGGATTGTCCACGTTAGAGCAAAAATTAACAGAGTTGATTTCAGCACCGGTAGAAGCGCTAGGCTACGAACTGGTAGGTATTGAGTTTGTACGCGGTCGCACATCCACCCTGCGCATCTATATTGATAGTGAAGATGGCATCAATGTTGATGATTGCGCTGATGTGAGCCACCAGGTTAGCGCGGTAATGGACGTTGAAGATCCGATTACCGTGCCCTATAACCTCGAGGTCTCTTCACCCGGTCTTGAGCGCCCGATGTTTACCGCAGAACATTACGCCCGTTTTACTGGTGAAGAAGTCAGCCTGGTGCTGCGTATGGCGGTGCAGAACCGCCGCAAATGGCAGGGCATCATTAAATCTGTTGAAGGTGAAATGATTACCGTGGCCGTTGAGGGTAACGATGAAGTGTTCGCGCTGAGTAATATCCAGAAGGCGAATCTGGTTCCCCACTTTTAAAAGTCCGGATTGAGGCATACCAGGATGAATAAAGAAATCTTAGCTGTTGTAGAAGCGGTCTCTAATGAGAAATCCCTCCCGCGCGAGAAGATTTTCGAAGCGCTGGAGAGCGCGCTGGCTACAGCTACCAAGAAAAAATACGAGCAGGAAATTGACGTACGCGTCAGTATCGATCGCAAAAGCGGCGATTTCGATACCTTCCGCCGTTGGCTAATCGTGGAAGAAGTCACGATGCCTACCCGTGAAATTACGCTTGAAGCAGCACGCTATGAAGATGAATCACTGAATCCAGGCGATTTTGTTGAAGATCAGATTGAATCCGTGACCTTCGACCGCATCACTACGCAGACTGCCAAACAGGTTATTGTACAGAAAGTCCGTGAAGCGGAACGTGCAATGGTGGTCGATCAGTTCCGTGAGCAGGAAGGTGAGATCATCACCGGCGTGGTAAAGAAAGTTAACCGCGATAACATCTCTCTCGATCTGGGTAGCAACGCTGAAGCGGTGATCATTCGTGAAGACATGCTGCCGCGTGAAAACTTCCGTCCGGGCGACCGTATTCGTGGCGTACTGTATGCAGTACGGCCTGAAGCGCGCGGTGCGCAGCTGTTCGTCAGCCGTTCTAAGCCGGAAATGCTGATTGAACTGTTCCGCATCGAAGTGCCGGAAATTGGCGAAGAAGTGATTGAAATTAAAGCCGCCGCGCGCGATCCTGGCTCCCGTGCCAAAATCGCCGTAAAAACTAACGATAAGCGCATTGACCCCGTCGGTGCCTGCGTTGGTATGCGTGGCGCGCGTGTTCAGGCGGTATCCAGTGAGCTGGGCGGCGAACGTATTGATATCGTACTGTGGGATGATAATCCTGCACAGTTCGTCATCAACGCGATGGCTCCAGCGGATGTCGCTTCTATCGTGGTGGATGAAGATAATCACACCATGGATATCGCTGTGGAAGCCGGAAATCTGGCTCAGGCGATTGGCCGTAACGGCCAGAACGTGCGTTTGGCTTCTCAGTTGAGTGGCTGGGAACTGAACGTGATGACGGTCGACGACCTGCAAGCTAAACATCAGGCCGAAGCACACGCTGCCATCGATGTCTTTACTAAACACCTCGATATCGACGAAGACTTCGCTACCGTACTGGTAGAAGAAGGTTTCTCCTCGCTGGAAGAGCTGGCCTATGTGCCGATCAACGAGCTGCTGGAAATCGACGGTCTGGATGAAGAGACAGTAGAAGCGTTGCGCGACCGAGCTAAAAACGCGTTAACCACCCTCGCCCTGGCGAAAGAAGAGAGCCTGGGCGATGCCCAACCTGCGGAAGACTTGCTGAGTCTGGAAGGTCTGGACCGTGAGATGGCCTTTAAACTGGCCGCTAAAGGCGTTCGTACGCTGGAAGATCTTGCCGAGCAGGGTGTTGACGATCTGACAGATATTGATGGTCTGAGTGATGAACGGGCCGGCGAGCTGATTATGGCCGCACGTAATATTTGTTGGTTCGGCGACGACGCGTAATAAACTGTAGCAGGAAGGAACAGCATGACGACAGATGTAACCGTAAAATCGCTGGCCGCAGAGATTCAGACACCGGTAGAACGCCTGGTACAGCAGTTTGCTGACGCAGGGATCCAAAAGTCTGAGACAGACTCTGTAACCCAGCAGGAAAAAGAAGTATTACTTACTCATCTGAATCGCGAACATGGCGGCGGATCTGGTAAGCTAACGCTGCAGCGTAAAACGCGCAGCACCCTGAATATCCCAGGCACCGGGGGTAAAAGTAAGTCGGTGCAAATCGAAGTCCGCAAAAAACGCACTTATGTAAAAGGCGATCCGGCTGAGGCTGAACAGGCTGAAGCAGAAGCCCAGGCAGAGCGTGAAGCGGAAGAACTGGCTCGTCGCGAGGCTGAAGAAAAAGCTCAGCGCGAAGCTCAAGAGAAAGCGAAGCGTGAAGCCGAGGAGCAGGCCAAGCGTGAGGCAGCTGATAAAGCCAAACGTGAAGCAGCGGAAAGAGATAAAGTGAGCAACCAACATACCGATGAAATGAGCCGGGCTGCACAGTCCGACAAAGCCCGCCGCGAAGCAGAGTCAGCCGATCTGAAGCGTAAAGCTGAAGAAGAAGCGCGTCGCAAAATTGAAGAAGATGCGAAGCGCGTAGCTGAAGAAGCTCGCAAAATGGCGGAAGAGAAGGGTGAAGAGTGGGCAACGGCTAAAGAGGAAGAAGACACCTCTGACTACCACGTCACCACATCTACTCACGCACGTGCTGCTGAAGATGAGAACGATGCACAGGTTGAAGGTGACCGTCGTACTCGCACCGCTGCACGTCCAGCTAAAGCCCCGGTTCGCAAAAAGGGTAACAAGCACTCTGAAGCGAAAACTGACCGTGAAGAAGCGCGTGCGCAGGTTCGCGGCGGCAAAGGCGGCAAACGTAAACCAAGTACCCTTCAGCAGGGCTTTAATAAGCCAGCTCAGGCCGTTAACCGTGACGTGATTATCGGTGAGACCGTCACCGTAGCGGAACTGGCTAACAAAATGGCAGTGAAAGGTTCCCAGGTCATTAAAGCCATGATGAAGATGGGCGCTATGGCGACCATCAATCAGGTTATCGACCAGGAAACGGCTCAGATGGTCGCGGAAGAGATGGGTCACAAAGTGACGCTACGCCGTGAGAATGAGCTGGAAGAAGCGGTAATGAGCGATCGTGATACCGATGCGGTTCACGAGTCTCGTGCACCGGTCGTGACCATCATGGGCCACGTTGACCACGGTAAAACCTCTCTGCTGGACTATATTCGTTCGACCAAAGTCGCCTCTGGCGAAGCGGGCGGCATTACTCAGCACATCGGTGCTTACCACGTTGAAACCGACAACGGTATGATCACCTTCCTTGATACCCCAGGCCACGCAGCGTTTACCTCAATGCGTGCCCGTGGTGCTCAGGCGACCGATATCGTAATCCTGGTTGTTGCAGCGGACGACGGCGTTATGCCTCAGACCATTGAAGCTATCCAGCACGCTAAAGCAGCGAAAGTGCCGGTAGTCGTCGCGGTGAACAAGTGCGATAAACCCGAAGCCGATCCGGATCGCGTTAAGAACGAACTGACTCAGTACGGGATTATTCCGGAAGAGTGGGGCGGCGAAAACATGTTCGTCAGCGTTTCTGCGAAAGTCGGTACCGGTATTGATGACCTGCTGAACGCTATTCTGCTCCAGGCAGAAGTTCTGGAGCTGACCGCAGTTCGTCAGGGTATGGCGAGCGGCGTAGTTATCGAATCCTTCCTGGATAAAGGTCGTGGTCCGGTTGCTACCGTGCTGGTACGTGAAGGTACGCTGAACAAAGGCGACATCGTGCTGTGTGGCTTCGAATACGGCCGCGTCCGTGCGATGCGTGATGAGCTGGGTCGTGAAGTACTGACCGCAGGTCCGTCAATCCCGGTTGAGATCCTCGGCCTGTCCGGTGTTCCGGCTGCCGGTGATGAAGCGACCGTCGTACGTGACGAGAAAAAAGCACGTGAAGTTGCACTGTACCGTCAGGGCAAATTCCGTGAAGTTAAACTGGCTCGTCAGCAGAAATCTAAGCTGGAAAACATGTTTGCGAACATGACCGAAGGCGAAGTGTCTGAACTGAACATCGTACTGAAAGCTGACGTACAGGGCTCTGTTGAAGCGATTGCTGATTCTCTGATGAAGCTGTCTACTGATGAAGTGAAAGTCAAAATCATCGGTTCCGGCGTGGGCGGTATCACTGAAACCGACGCAACGCTGGCCGCAGCCTCTAACGCTATCCTGGTTGGCTTTAACGTTCGTGCCGACGCCTCTGCGCGCCGCGTGATCGATTCTGAAAGTCTGGACCTGCGTTACTACTCCGTGATCTATAATCTGATCGACGAAGTGAAAGCAGCGATGAGCGGTATGCTGGCACCTGAGTACAAACAGCAGATTATCGGTCTGGCCGCGGTACGTGACGTGTTCAAATCACCGAAATTTGGTGCTATCGCTGGTTGTATGGTCACCGAAGGTAACATCAAGCGTCACAACCCAATCCGCGTACTGCGCGACAACGTGGTTATCTACGAAGGCGAGCTGGAATCTCTGCGCCGCTTCAAAGATGACGTTAACGAAGTTCGTAACGGTATGGAATGTGGTATCGGCGTGAAGAACTACAACGATGTTCGCGTTGGCGATATGATCGAAGTCTTCGAAATTATCGAAATCCAGCGTACCATCGATTAATCGTCTGGCAGATATCCCGTAGATCTCGCCCTGTAGCCGCGCCAGCGGTGCAGGCTCAGGGTGAATGTTGAAGGATATTATTTGGGAGGCTTCTGGCCTCCCAAATTATTTGGAGAAAAAAATTATGGCGAAAGAATTTGGTCGCCCGCAGCGCGTTTCTCAGGAGCTGCAAAAAGAGATTGCTATCATTCTGCAACGCGAAATCAAAGATCCGCGCCTCGGCATGATGGTGACCGTATCAGGCGTTGAGGTCTCGCGCGATCTGGCCTACGCCAAAGTGTTCGTTACCTTCCTTAATGACAAGGATGAAGCGGCCATTAAAGCGGGTCTGCGTGCGCTGGGCGATGCCTCCGGCTATATTCGTACGCTGCTCGGTAAAGCCATGCGCCTTCGCATCGTGCCCGAGCTGACCTTCTTCTACGACAATTCCCTGGTTGAGGGGATGCGTATGTCTAACCTGGTCACCAACGTGGTCAAGAAAGACGAAGAGCGTCGTGGTCCGGCGGAAGATGAACCGGAAGAAGGTAAAGAAGATTAATGAGCCGTCCTCGCCGTCGCGGTCGCGATATTCACGGTGTGCTGTTGCTGGATAAGCCGCAGGGGTTGTCCAGCAATGATGCGCTGCAAAAAGTGAAGCGTTTATATAATGCTAACCGCGCCGGGCACACCGGTGCGCTGGATCCGCTGGCGACCGGCATGCTGCCGATTTGCCTTGGGGAAGCGACGAAGTTTTCCCAGTATTTGCTGGACTCAGATAAGCGTTATCGGGTCATCGCCCGGCTGGGGCAGCGCACCGACACATCGGATGCGGACGGTGTGATAGTGAGTGAGCGACCGCTTACTTTCACCGAGGAGGCGCTGGCGGATGCGCTGGATAGCTTCCGCGGTGAAACCCGGCAGATCCCTTCAATGTATTCAGCACTGAAGTATCAGGGGCGTAAGCTGTACGAATATGCCCGTGAAGGGATTGAAGTTCCGCGTGAATCGCGCAGCATCAATGTGTATGAGCTGGTGTTTATCCGTCATGAAGGCAGTGAGCTGGAGCTGGAAATCCACGTTTCCAAAGGCACCTACATACGCACTATCATCGACGACCTCGGTGAGAAACTGGGCTGCGGCGCACATGTCACTTATCTGCGCCGTCTTCAGGTGGCCACTTACCCAATCGCTAAAATGGTAACGCTGGAACAGCTCAATGCGCTGGTCGAAGAGGCACACCGCAGCGAACGGGCGCCGGCCTCGCTACTCGACCCGTTGCTGATGCCGATGGACAGCCCGGCCGCGGAATACCCGATAGTACATCTGACGAGCGAGGCCGCCGCCTGGTTTAAGCAGGGGATGCCGGTCAGAGCATCCGGCGCTCCCACCAGCGGTCTGGTGCGTGTGACCGAAGGCGATGAGCCTAAATTTATTGGTATGGCTGAAATTGCCGATGACGGGCGCGTGGCTCCCCGGCGTCTGGTTGTAGAATATTCCGACTAGCTATTTGCGCTTGTGCATCGCGAAGAGTAGAATGGCGCGGCTTTACACTGGGTTGCTGAATTAGAGATCGGCACCTGTACATTTATCTTATAATTTGGAGTTGTCTCATGTCTCTAAGTGTTGAAACTAAAGCGCAGATCGTTGCTGATTTCGGTCGTGGTACTAACGACAGCGGTTCTACTGAAGTGCAGGTTGCTCTGCTGACTGCGCAGATTAACCATCTGCAGGGTCACTTCTCAGAACACAAGAAAGATCACCACAGCCGTCGCGGTCTGCTGCGCATGGTTTCCCAGCGTCGTAAGCTGCTGGACTACCTGAAACGTAAAGACGTTGCACGTTACACCAGCCTGATCGAGCGTCTGGGTCTGCGTCGCTAAGTCTTACCGGCTGTTTTGCTGCGTACTCAGAGCGATCTGATTGCAAATCAGCGAGTAAACAGCCTGGTATAAGTTTTGCTAAAAAGGGGCCACTATGGCCCCTTTTTTCAAGCAATCGGCAGCAATTATGAACAAACTATTGTATTGTTGCTGAGTGTGATCTTCCGTTGCAGAGTTTCGCGCGGCTAATGAGAGGCTTTATCCCACAGGGGATTAGGGTTGTCATTAGTCGCGAGGATGCAAAGTGAAGGTTGAGTAATCCATGGCAGATGAAAAAAACTGCCCAGATGTTAAGGAACTAATTTTGCTGAACCCGATCGTAAAAAAATTCCAGTATGGTCAGCATACCGTCACGATTGAGACCGGTATGATGGCTCGCCAGGCAACGGCTGCCGTGATGGTAAGCATGGACGACACCGCCGTGTTCGTGACCGTTGTAGGCCGTAAAAACGCTAAGCCAGGTCAGGATTTCTTCCCACTGACCGTTAACTATCAGGAGCGTACTTACGCTGCTGGTCGTATCCCGGGCAGCTTCTTCCGTCGTGAAGGCCGTCCAAGCGAAGGCGAAACCCTGACTTCACGCCTGATCGACCGTCCACTGCGTCCACTGTTCCCGGAAGGTTTCGTGAACGAAGTGCAGGTTATCGCTACCGTTGTATCCGTTAACCCACAGGTTAACCCGGACATCGTTGCGCTGATCGGCGCATCTGCGGCACTGTCACTTTCAGGTCTGCCGTTCAACGGCCCTATCGGTGCTGCGCGCGTCGGTTACCTGAACGATCAGTATGTGCTGAACCCAACTACCGATGAGCTGAAAGAGAGCAAACTGGATCTGGTGGTTGCCGGTACTAAAGCCGCTGTACTGATGGTTGAATCTGAAGCAGAGCTATTAAGCGAAGATCAGATGCTGGGTGCGGTGGTCTATGGCCACGAGCAGCAGCAGATTGTTATCGAGAACATTAATGCGCTGGTTGCTGAAGCCGGCAAACCGCGCTGGGACTGGCAGCCAGAGCCTGTAAACGAAGCGTTACACTCACGTATTGCAGCCCTGGCCGAATCTCGTCTGAGCGACGCATACCGTATCACCGAAAAACAGGAGCGTTACGCTCAGGTTGATGCGATTAAGTCTGAAGCTACCGCAGCGCTGCTGGCTGAAGATGAGACGCTGGACGCCGGTGAAATCAGCGATATCCTGCATACGCTGGAAAAAAACGTGGTTCGCAGCCGTATCCTGCGCGGTGAGCCGCGTATTGATGGCCGTGAAAAAGACATGATCCGCGGTCTGGATGTGCGCACCGGCGTGTTGCCACGTACTCACGGCTCTGCACTGTTCACCCGTGGTGAAACTCAGGCGCTGGTCACCGCGACGCTGGGTACTGCTCGTGATGCGCAGAACCTGGACGAGCTGATGGGCGAACGTACCGATAACTTCCTGTTCCACTATAACTTCCCTCCGTACTCCGTAGGTGAAACCGGCATGGTTGGTTCACCGAAGCGTCGCGAAATCGGCCACGGCCGTCTGGCGAAGCGCGGCGTGCTGGCAGTGATGCCAAAAGGTGATGCGTTCCCGTACACCGTGCGCGTGGTGTCTGAAATCACTGAGTCAAACGGTTCGTCTTCAATGGCTTCCGTTTGTGGTGCTTCTCTGGCACTGATGGATGCAGGCGTACCAATCAAAGCCGCCGTTGCGGGTATCGCAATGGGCCTGGTAAAAGACGAAAACAACTTCGTGGTACTGTCTGACATTCTGGGTGACGAAGATCACCTGGGCGATATGGACTTCAAAGTAGCCGGTAGCCGTGAAGGTATCACCGCGCTGCAGATGGATATCAAAATTGAAGGCATCACCCGCGAAATCATGCACGAAGCACTGAACCAGGCTAAGGGTGCGCGTCTGCATATCCTGAGCGTAATGGAACAGGCTATCAGCACCCCGCGTGGCGATATTTCTCAGTTTGCTCCACGCATTCATACCATCAAGATCAGCGTTGATAAGATTAAAGACGTGATCGGTAAAGGTGGTTCTGTTATCCGTGCGCTGACCGAAGAAACCGGTACGACCATCGAAATCGAAGATGACGGCACCGTGAAGATCGCTGCAACGGACGGTGAAAAAGCGAAATTCGCTATCCGCCGTATTGAAGAAATCACCGCAGAAATCGAAGTTGGCCGCATTTACAACGGTAAAGTAACCCGTATCGTTGACTTCGGTGCCTTCGTTGCTATCGGCGGCGGTAAAGAAGGTCTGGTTCACATCTCTCAAATCGCGGACAAGCGCGTTGAGAAAGTAACCGACTATCTGCAGATGGGTCAGGAAGTTCCGGTTAAAGTACTGGAAGTTGACCGTCAGGGCCGTGTGCGTCTGAGCATCAAAGAAGCCAGCGAACAGGCTCAGCCTGAAGCAGCAGCTCCTGCGGCACCAGAAGCAGAGTAAGGCTTTACTATTGAGCTCTCCACCCGGTGGTGGAGAGCTGTTCTATCGCAGGGCGGGATTCTTGTGCACGGCAGGCGGGTGACAGGATGTTCATCCCAATGTTTGTTTTCGGGAGTGGGAAATGAAGCCATTTTTGCGCTGGTGTTTTGTTGCGACAGCTTTAACGCTGGCCGGATGCAGCAGCACCAATTGGCGTGAGAACGAAATTCTGGCGGTTCCGCTGCAGCCTACGCTGCAACAGGAAGTCATTCTCGCTCGCATGGAACAAATTCTTGCCAGTCGGTCATTGACCGATGATGAACGCGCACAGCTGTTATATGAGCGCGGAGTGTTGTATGATAGTTTAGGTTTGAGAGCACTGGCGCGGAATGACTTTTCGCAGGCGCTATCTATCAGACCGGATATGCCCGAAGTATTCAATTACTTAGGCATATATTTAACGCAGGCAGGCAACTTTGATGCTGCCTATGAAGCGTTTGATTCTGTACTTGAGCTTGATCCAACTTACAATTATGCGCATTTAAATCGTGGCATCGCCCTTTACTACGGCGGTAGATTTAAACTGGCGCAAGATGATCTGCAGGCGTTTTATCAAGACGATCCTAACGATCCCTTCCGCAGCCTGTGGCTGTATCTCACCGAGCGTGAGATCGACGCAGACCAGGCAAAGGTAACGCTGAAACAGCGCTACGACAAAGCGGTGAAGGAGCAATGGGGATGGAATATTGTCGAGTTCTACCTGGGCGACATCAGCGAAAAAACGCTGACAGAGCGACTTCAGGCGGACGCAACGGATAACACTTCGCTCGCTGAACATCTCAGTGAAACCAACTTCTATTTAGGTAAGTACTACCTAAGTCTGGGGGAGAAGGACAACGCAGAAGCGTTGTTCAAGCTGACGGTCTCTAACAACGTTCATAACTTTGTTGAGCACCGATATGCATTGTTGGAGCTGGCGCTACTCGGCCAGACACAAGACGATTTATCAGAATCCGACCAGCAATAGCTGACGAACTTTTATTGCCTGAACTTTCGAAAAGTCATCATCTTAGCCGATGAGGGCATTTTTGTTCGTCGAAACCACTAATTTGAGCCGGTTCACACTTTTTGATGAAAATGACTGAAAATTTTCACGACGAGTTATGTAGACTGGCCGCCGCAATCTACGAGGCACGTGTACTACATGACTGATATTCAAACCACTTTTTCTGACCTTGGCCTGAACGCTGACATCCTTGAATCACTGAACGGTTTGGGCTACGAAAAGCCATCTCCAATCCAGGCTGAGTGTATTCCTCACCTGCTGGCAGGCCGTGACGTTCTGGGTATGGCGCAGACCGGGAGTGGTAAAACTGCGGCATTCTCCCTGCCGCTGCTTAATAACATTGATCCTACCGTCAAAGCACCACAGATTCTGGTGCTGGCTCCGACCCGCGAACTGGCGGTTCAGGTAGCTGAAGCAGTAACTGAATTCTCTAAACACATGCGTGGCATTAACGTTGTAGCCCTTTACGGCGGCCAGCGTTATGACGTGCAGCTGCGCGCTCTGCGTCAGGGACCACAGGTTGTTGTGGGCACGCCTGGCCGTCTGCTGGACCACCTGAAACGCGGTACGCTGGATCTGTCCAGCCTGCGCGGTCTGGTTCTGGACGAAGCAGATGAAATGCTGCGTATGGGCTTTATCGAAGACGTTGAAACCATCATGGCTCAGATCCCGGACGGTCATCAGACCGCGCTGTTCTCTGCAACCATGCCGGAAGCGATTCGTCGCATCACCAAACGCTTTATGAAAGATCCTCAGGAAGTGCGTATTCAGTCAAGCCTGACTACCCGTCCTGACATCAGCCAGAGCTACTGGACCGCCTATGGCCGTAAAACTGATGCGCTGACTCGTTTCCTCGAAGCGGAAGATTTTGATGCGGCGATTATTTTCGTGCGTACCAAAAACGCAACGCTGGAAGTGGCTGAAGCGCTGGAGCGCAGCGGCTACAACAGTGCGGCGCTGAACGGCGATATGAACCAGGCACTGCGTGAGCAGACCCTGGAGCGTCTGAAAGATGGCCGCCTGGATATTCTGATTGCGACCGACGTTGCGGCCCGTGGCCTGGACGTTGAGCGTATCAGCCTGGTAGTTAACTACGACATTCCAATGGATGCTGAGTCTTACGTTCACCGCATCGGCCGTACCGGTCGTGCTGGTCGTGCCGGCCGTGCGCTGCTGTTCGTTGAGAACCGCGAACGTCGTCTGCTGCGTAACATTGAACGCACCATGAAACTGACTATCCCAGAAGTGGATCTGCCAAATGCAGAACTGCTTGGCGAACGTCGCCTGGCTAAGTTTGCGGCTAAAGTTCAGCAGCAGCTGGAAAGCAGCGATCTGGATCAGTACCGTGCGCTGCTGGCTAAAATGCAGCCGGAAGACGAGCTGGATATCGAAACCCTGGCCGCAGCCCTGCTGAAAATGGCTCAGGGTGAACGTCCACTGATCGTGCCTGCTGATGCGCCACAGCGTCCGCGCCGTGAGTTCCGTGAGCGCGACGAGCGCCGCGGTGACCGTCCGGATCGTGGCCCGCGTGAAGCGCGTGGCGAACGTGACGGCGATCGTCCACGTCGTGAACGTCGTGATGTGGGTGATATGGAAGTGTACCGCATTGAAGTTGGCCGTGATGACGGTGTTGAAGTTCGTCATATCGTTGGCGCTATTGCTAACGAAGGCGATATCAGCAGCCGCTACATTGGTAACATCAAGTTGTTCGGTACGCATTCCACTATCGAGCTGCCTAAAGGTATGCCGGGCGATGTGCTTCAGCACTTTACCCGTACGCGTATTCTGAACAAGCCAATGAATATGCAGCTGATTGGTGATGCACAGCCGCGTAGCAATGACCGCGGTGGTGAGCGTCGTCCAGCGGGCCCTGGTGCTCGTGGCGGTTTCGGCGGTGAGCGTCGTGAAGGTGGTCGTGGTGCTGAAGGCGGTCGTCGTTTCAGCAGCGAACGCAGCGGCGAACGTCGTCCGGGTGGCTTCAACCGTGACGGTGGTAACCGTGGTCCGCGTCGCGAAGAAGGCGGCAGCGCACCAACCCGTCGTCGTGATGCATAATCACTGATGCAAAGTAAAAAACCAGCCCTCGGGCTGGTTTTTTTATGGGCGAAGCACGGGCGAGATTTACAGCGAGTTTCTTGCCTGCATTGCCAGCTCGAAGGAGTAGAGACGTGCCTGGTGATCGTAGATCTGGCCGTTAACCATCAGTTCGTCAGCCTGCGTCTCGCGCAGCAGAGTGATTAGCCCCTGCCGGACTCTCTCTTTATCACCCACGACCGACATACTCAGCGCCTGCTGTACACCGTACTGCTCGGACGCTGACCACAGACTGTCTATGTTTTCCACCGGCGGCGGCAGCGGACCCGGCTGCCCGCGTCTCAGATTAATAAATTGCTGCTGCATGGAGGTGAACAGGAATCGCGCATCGCGATCGCTGTCTGCGGCAACGATATTAATACAAACCATTGCATACGGCCGGGCAAGACGCGCCGAGGGTTTGAAATTCTGGCGATACAGTTGCAGCGCCTGCATCAGCATTTCCGGAGCGAAGTGCGAGGCAAACGCAAAGGGAAGGCCCAGCTTAGCCGCCAGCTGCGCACTGTACAGGCTGGATCCCAGTAGCCATACCGGAATTTTCAGTCCGAGGCCGGGCACGGGCTGCACCGGCGGCGCGTCATCGCTTTCCGCTGCGTCAAACCAGCCGATCATCTCGGCGACATCGGCCGGAAAATTATCCACGTGGCCGCCCATATGACGACGCAGTGCCATCATGGTGCGCTGATCGGAACCCGGAGCACGGCCAAGGCCCAAATCGATACGTCCCGGATAGAGAGATTCCAGCGTGCCGAACTGCTCGGCAATCACCAGCGGTGAGTGGTTAGGCAGCATCACGCCGCCGGAGCCGAGACGCAGGGTTTGCGTATTGGCCGCCAGATAGCCAATCAACACCGACGTTGCTGCGCTGGCGATACCGGTCATGTTGTGATGTTCGGCCAGCCAGTAGCGGTGATAGCCCAGCTTCTCTGACTGTTGAGCCAGCGCCAGCGAATGGTGGAACGCCTCGCGTGGTGAAGCGCCCTGCGGAATCGGGGCCAGATCGAGTACCGAAAACGGTACGGTTTGTTTTTCAGACATAGGTGCTCACTTATTCTCAGCTGCTGAATCGTATATCTGTAAAGGCTACGACATCTTTGTATTTTGTGATTGTCCGAATGCAGCACTTTGTAAAAATGTGCTCCAGATGATGTCATGCTGTTCTCGATGAGTATCACATCCTGGCAATGTTCAACGTCAGCGCCTTTTTTAATGCAGTTCGTGTCAGAGTCACTGCACCGGCGTGGCAACCGCTCGTCTGCCCGTTCAGAGGGATAAGCGTTTAATTTTGACGATGAAAGCCTATCTGATTGGGCTGAACAGATATCCCGGCTTTTACCCGCGGGCTTCTCTAATGTTCCTTGAAATAAACTGACTCAGCCGGTCTTACTCAGCGGACTGAGCGCCGCTTTGCGTTCCTTTCACGGAGTTCCGCGACTGCAAATCCTGCCGTGGCGTACACTACACCCAGTATCAGCAGCATCAACACATCCTCCTTGATGGCAGATAGCGGCAGCCCCATCTGATTCACGCCCGCAATCATTCGGGTACCCCACGTTGAAGGCAACATCATCGAGATAGTGCGTACCCACTCCGGCATCGACTGAACCGGCCAGATCGTGCCGGAGAGGTAATAAACCGGCGTGGTAATAAACGATAGCGACAGATAGATGCGTTCAACTTCCCGAATGCATTCGGTCAGCAGCTTCGCCAGTCCCAGCACCGCCAACTGAAAGGGCAGCGTGAGTAACAGCAGTTCTGCCAGCGGCGCGGTTTGCCGGTATCCCAGCACCCACGGCCACAGGCCGAACAGCACCACCGACAGAAACAGCCAGATGGGTATCAGCCCGGACAGCGCACCAAGCGTGACTGCCAGCGGGGGTTTGCCCTGGCTGCGCAGGCTGATATTGACCCGCACACTGGCAATCAGCAGGGAGTGCTGCAATAGCATCACCAGCAGACCGGGAAATACGATGGCGGAGAAACTAATTCCCGGATTGAAGACATCCACGGTTTGCCCGATGGCCGGGGTCAGGATCACTTCAGCCTGTCGGGCGCTGAAGCCCTGCTGCATCATCAGCTCAATATTGTAGTGACTGAGCATCTGCTGATAGGCTGCCATCACGTCCAACTGGATCTGCCCGTTGGCCAGCCGGTTGGTGGCATCACCATAGACAGGAATATTAACCTGCTCACCTGCCAACATTTTCTGTTCCATGTCCTGCGGCATCAGCACCACGGCAAACAGCTTACGTAAGCCGAGATCGTGCAGCGCGTCGGGCAGGTTTTCATACATGACCGTTTTAACTTTGGGCGTGGCGTCCAGCTGACGCACGATCAGCCGACTGGCCGGGCTATGATCCATGTCGATGACGGCAATCGGTAAATCCCATACGCTGCGATTCATATACACCGTGCTCATCAGGCACAGCGACAGCAGTAGCATCATCCACATCGGCTTTTGCAGCATTCGCATCAGCGTGGAGCAAAACGTCTCCCACCAGAGTTTCACTGTGTCGCCTCCGGTTTTACCAGCCGCTGATAAAGGCGTTTACGCACCAGCAGTGCTGCCGCCAGTGGATAAATCATTAGCAGCACACAGACGCCGAGCACCGGTTTGCCCGGGACATCGCGCAGGAAGATATCGAACATGGCATAAAGCGCATGGGTCAGCGGTTCGATATTTGCAATCAGCTGCGCAATCCACGGCATTGACAGCTCCGGCATCGCGATACCGGAAAACGTTAAGGCCAGGCTGACCATGATCCCCATCAGGCTGTAGGCGGTGATAGCGCTGCCGGTAAAAGTAAACAGCAATACGCCCAGGCTTTGTGCTGCCATGACGTAAAAAAAGGCGACGCTCAGCATATAGAAGGGATTACCCACCACGCGTGCGCCAAAAATGCCCACCAGCAGCGCGAATTCTGCCATCAGTAGTACGGTGTAGCACAGGGTGTAGGGAAACAGTTTACCCAGCACCGCCGCCGCAAAATGCCGCTGATAGATAAGCGGACGCGCGCGGGCCAGCAGCCAGATAGTCAGCGTAACGGCAAACAGCTGAAGCATATGGATGCAGGCGGCAAACTGTTGATAATAGATATAGCTGCCGCTGGCATTGAACAGACTGTCATAGTCGAGGCTGACATTGGGCAGTGTCGGTACCGACTTACCGCTGGCCGCAGCCAGCCAGGGACGATACTGGGAATTCAGCTCGGACATCAGACCGCTAAAATCCTGCGTCGAGTAGAACCCGGCCCCGTAGAACAGCGCGTTGTAATAAAGCGTCACCGCAGGCTGTCTGCCCGCCAGCACATCGGCCTCGAAATAGGGTGGGATTAGCAGCACCGAATAGTCCTGCGCTTTACGCAGCCGTTCAAGCGCCTCCGGCAGGCCGCCGTCGCTGACGGTGACCCGCGCGTGCGATCCGGCATCCAGATTGCGGATCAGCTGGCGCGACATCGGGCTGTGATCCTGGTCTACCGCCACGACGGGCAGGTCCAGCAGTGTTCCCGCAGAAAAGTCACTGGCGATCAGTGCAAACAGCAGCAGCGGAAAGCACCAGACCAGCCAGTGAACGGCCGGCTTACGCCAGGCTACCCGAACCTCATGACGAAATGCGTGATGGAAAGACCCTAACCTGCCGTTCACTCCTGCCATTGCCATAATGCGCTCATTCCCTGACGTAAATCTTTCACCGGTTTAATCGGATAAAGTCGAACTTCAAACGTTTTCAGATCGAAATCCCCGGTTGCTCGGGTCGCCCGTTTCGTCGCGTAATCCCCCAGCGGCGCAATGTAGCGAACTTCAGCTTCAATCATTTGATTGTTTAACCCCGGCACGCGAAGCGTAACGCGGTCGCCCTTGCGCACGTGGGCAAGAATGTCCTCTCGCAAATTGAAAACGAACCAGGCGGTAGGCAGTTCCACCAGCGTAAGCAGCGGGCTACCCGCGCTGAGCAGCTCTCCGCGTTCCGCGGGGATTGGGCCAACTTCGCCGCTAACCGGGGCCACCACCCGCAGCTCGTCGGTTTGTGCTTTTATTTCCAGAAGATCCTGTTCCGCCTGACGCAGTTGGGCGGCATAGACTGCACGCTGTTCAACGCGATCGCCGTTTAGGCCCTCATCAAGATTAGCCTGTGCGGTCTTTACCTGCTGCCAGGCACTGTCGCGGTTTTGACGCGCGTTATCCAGATCCTGCGCAGAGATATATCCCTGTTTAGCGATGCTGAGGTCACGTTGCCAGGTGCGTAACGCATTCTGATAATCTACACGGGCCCGATCCAGCTCTGCACGCAGGCTGCGGACAGTCTCTTCACGTGTGCCGTTGAGGGAAAGGTTTAGGGTCTGCTGTGCCCGATCGCGTGCCGCCTCAGCGGATTTCAGCTGAGCCACCAGCTCCGGTGCCTCAAGCTGGATCAGGGGCTGGCCGGCAATAACGTCGTCACCGCGCCGCACCATTTTTTCAACCACCCGACCGCGTGCTTTAGAGGAGACAATCACTTCAGTGGCGTCAACCTCACCCTGTAACAATAAGTTTTGATTATGGGCGCGGAGCAAAACGGTGAGCGCTACAGCCAGAACAATCAAGAGAAGCGTAAAAAAGGCAGTTTTTTTCATAAATCTGTCCCCGGTTCAGAACAAAAACGGGGAGAAGAGCAGGTAGGCATCGCATTTCCTTGGCACAAAACAGGTCCATAGTGGACGAATATATCATTACGGCAGCAGACATTCTTGCCGTTAAACCACTTTTTGGCAGTTCAGAATAGGTCATTTTCATCGGGCTGAGTGTCGCGGAAAATATTTTTTACAAAGTGCTACAGTCGGACAATCCGCCAGCCAGCAGCAAATGATGAAACGCGATCCCCCGTAAAGATATTCAGAGCTGGCTAAGACGCAGCAGGGACAATGTTCAAACGTGGCCGACGTGAGCCCGTCAGCTCAGAGGGATAGGTTTCTCCCGGTGGCGGTAGAAACTACGGGCACAGATCCATCGTCACGATCGGGGATGAAAGAGTCGCTCGGCCGGGAGGACGGCTTTCACCGACTGAACTATTTATTACTTCGATTATTCTCAGCTACTGAATTGTACATCTGTAAAGGCTACGACATATTTGGACTTTTCGATTGTCCAAACGCAGCACTTTGAAAAAAATATTTTCTAATCGTTCTTCCTCAACTCATTGAATATCAGCTTTAAAATGGCTTAATTGCGATGAGTTGCCATCTTTCCTCCAGCATTTTTGCCATCCTGACTTTTACAAAGGGGCTTTATATCGGTGGTTTTTTATGTTTTGTCCATGGGCGTGTAGTGTGAATGGCTTTATGGCGCCTATTCTGACAAGTTTATAGTTTCTAACCCGTTAACGGCGCGTTCTAATCTAACTCTATGTTAATGAAGAGAGATATAAAAATTAAAAAACAACCCGTCATTAAAAAAATAATTTTAGTTATAAATAATAATATCTTTAGCGATATTAAATTCTGATAATTTATGAATATTTAATATTATTTTTTTGTTAATTTATTACATATTAGTGTTGTGAGTATGATTTTTAATGTTTCAGTTTTTATATGTGCTGTGATATCATGTTTTATGTTTTATGAGGGTGAGCGTACAACTTTATGTTTAATGGATTATTTGCTATCAGCAATTTATTTAGTCCTCTTTAGTTATTCAGCATAGTGTTGTCTTAAGTAAGGTGAAATTTATAATGTTATTGCATGGAGCTATGCTCAAAGGGAGTTTGGTACGATGAATATAAAATTCCTTTATCTTTTAACCGTTATATCTGCGGTTTTACCTGCTTTCAATGCCAATGCATATACCGTTAATGTCACTGTTAAATTAGTCAGGCCACTTCCCTGTGTTATTAACGGCACAAAGGATATTGATGTCTCTTTCAAAGATGCACTCAACACCGATCTCATTAATGGTTCAAACTATATTCAAAGTATTGGCTACGATCTGAATTGCCCGGATGCGCAGCCCGGAAGTTTTATGAGACTTATGATGAAAGGTGACGATTTTGGTGATGGTGCATTGAAAACCAACGTTGAAGGTTTAGGTATTGCATTAAAGATGGACAAGAATGCGCTGGCGGTTAATAAGTGGGTGACGTTTAACTATCAGAATAAACCGGTACTTCAGGCTGTGCCAGTCAAAAAGGATAATATCACTCTGAGCGGCAGTGACTTTAAGGCGACAGCGTCTCTATTGGTTGATTACCAATGACTTGGTTTTCAAGGACGTTGTAGTGACATCAAAATATCATAATCATTAGGCTTTATCTATGCTAAGTATTACCAGGAAGAAATTTAATTATAATTATAATTATAATTATAAACTCATTTTTGTACTGTTTATTTTGGGTTTTTGGTGTCTAAGCAGTAATGCAGCCACCTTTCAAATTCAATCTGTTTCATCGCCTTCATCAAGTGATGGAGGAGTTTTTTCAGCCGAAATTACCTCCGCTAACTATAGTGATCCGACCCCTAATTATTGTTATCAAAAAACTCACTGTTTTTATGCAGGATTTGTAGGGAATAATTTCTCATATGATAGTGCGGAAGAGGGCTCTCGAGAAAATATAGCACAGCGTTCTAAAACAATGGGCGATCTCGCAGCCGATTTAAAATCTTCCGGACTGTTTACGCGTATGACATCAGTTGGCAGCAGCCCGGATCAATTTTGTATGTATCCCGCCCAACCGGGACTTTCTGACCAGATCGTTAACAGGATCCCGGGATTACCGCCGGTATCAAACTGTCTTCCGGTGCCACCCGTTCGTGTATCTTGCCACCTTACACCTGAATCGGTGGATTTTGAGTGGGAGGGTAAAGTTAAAAGTACCAGTTTTCCAGAGCGTGCTCAGGATATACAGGTTACCTGCACCGGCCCGGCGGACGTTCGTCTGAGTGTCCATACGGGGTATATCAACCTGGTAGCAGGGAATCTTAACTGGCGTGCAGAGTTTAATATTGATTCTCAAGGATGGAGAGGGGTCGCAACGGGTAAGGTTGATGTCACTAAAACCTTTACCATGGTCGCTCGCATAGTTGGGAGTAACGATTATGAGGGGGTTTTTCGGGCCAGCTCTGCGCTTTTTCTTGAAATCATTTAAAGCAGCAGGCGGTGGTTTTCCGCCCGCTGAGCCATTTTTCATCTCATCAGGTCTAAACCGGCCACGCGCTGCCAGTAGCCGTTACAGTCACCGTGCGCCGTGAGAGCCAGCGGGTGCTGGCCGGTTTCGTTTTCGCGGAACCGGCTGATAACGTCCAGCGTCTCTATTCCCTGCGGAGAGAGGCGCACGATATCCACCAGCCCCTGCATTGACGTGAGCTCGTTGCCAAGGTTGTAGCAGTATCCGCTCATGGTCTGAATACCGTTAAGGACAAATACCCGGCGGTCGTCCTGTGTTTGCAGGCTGCGTCCCTGCGGATAGTTTATACAGCAGGTCTGGCACTCGTCCTTGCTGCGATTTTCCGAGCGGGCGGTAAAGCAGCGGGCGGAGTAGGCCAGCGGCAGGGAGCCATAGCTCATGACTTCGACCTCAAACTTACCGCGGATCCCCAGCTCTTCGCACTGTGTCAGAATATTGATTAGCCAGTCCCGCGACAGCTCAACCGGCATGCACCAGCGGCTCATGCCCATTTTGAGCAGCAGCTCCAGCGTCACCGCGTTGTAGACGTTCAGCGCGTGCCCGGCAACAAACGGCAGGCCGGCATCATTTGCCAGCGTCACGGCGCCAAAATCGCTGGCTTCAATGATAAACTCGCCGTTATCGACATAGCGCTTAAGCTCGGTCAGCTCCGAGGGAGACTGCAAAAGGGCAAGGGTGCTGAGAACCACCTGCTTACCCGCCGCCGCCAGCTCGCGGGCCATCGCTATCCAGTCGTTGTACTTTGTTGCGCGGCGTTTACTGCACACCGACTCGCCCAGGTAAATAATCTCCGCGTCGCTTTCCGCCGCCGCCTGATAAAACGTCTGTAGCGTTTCTTGCGGCCAGTACCATAGCACCGGCCCCAGTGAATACTTCATTCTGCCTCTCCTATTGCCACTGGCGGTGCCAGGCACCCAGCGTGGTCTGTGTTCCTTCGCTCAGTTCTGACAGTGCCGCCATCCACTGCGGCTGGGCGACAAAGTTTTCCGGGGATGCTTTGCAGCGGTCAATGGCCTGACGCCAGATGCGGGTAACCTGCGCGACATAGGCCGGACTGCGCTGGCGGCCCTCAATTTTTACCGAGGCGATATTGGTGGCCATCAGTTCCGGCAGCAGCTCCAGCGTGTTCAGGCTGGTCGGTTCTTCCAGCGCGTGATAGCGCTGCTGGTCAAGTTTATAACGGCCCTTACACAGCGTGGGATAGCCGGCATTTTCCCCATCGTCATAGCGGTCGATCAGCACCTCGTTAAGCCGCGATTCCAATCCGTTCGGGGTTTGCTGCCAGCGAACAAAGCGGGCCGGGGAACAGGCGCCTACGGTGTTGGGCGATTCGCCGGTCAGATAAGAGGAGAGGTAGCAGCGACCCTCTGCCATAATACAGAGGCTGCCAAAGGCGAAAACCTCCAGCGGCACGCGGGTGTCCCTTGCCAACTGGCGGACCTGATGAATAGATAGCACGCGCGGCAATACCACACGTGCCACATCAAAGTTACGCTGGTAAAAACGCACGGCTGCGGCATTGGTTGCCGATGCCTGTACGGAGAGGTGGCGCTCAATCTGCGGATAGCGCTCCGTGGCATAGGCCAGCATGCCGATGTCAGCCAGGATCAGCGCATCGACGCCCGCAGCGGCTGCCATATCCACGGCTCGCTTCCAGCGGTCATAGCCGTCGGGATGTGCAAAAGTGTTAATCGCCACATGCAGCTTACGCTTACGCTGGTGGACATAGTTAGCCGCTTCCTGCAGGCGTTTATCGGTGAAGTTCAGTCCGGCAAAGTGACGGGCGTTCGTTTCATCTTTCAGGCCGATGTAGACCGCATCTGCTCCGTTATCGATGGCAGCCTTTAGTGCCGGAAGGTTTCCGGCTGGACAGAGAAGTTCCATAAGGATCGATCCCACTTATCAGAAGAGCCGATGAGTTTAGAGAGGAAAGCGGCGACAAATTTTGATTTAAGGCATCGAATATCGTATTGATGGGGAGCGTATTACCTGATAAAACCCGTAACGTTCGCTCACTTTATTGATCCAGCCGCCTGAAGCGCTCAGCCAGTGTGGCAAAATAGGCGAAATTTTTCGTAAGGAGTGATAATGGTGTTAAATCCGCTACGTACCCACTGTGTTCGTAAAGGGCCGCAGATGCTGCGATTCCCGCTGCGATTGACCCCGTTTGCGCTGAAGAAGCCGCTGCTCCAGGCGCTGCTGCGCTGGCAGTTCCAGCAGGCGCTGGCAGAAGGTGAGTTAGATTTTCTTGAAAATCGCTGGCTGGGCATTGAGGTCAGCGATCTCGGATTACGCTGGTCGGTCACCGTGGAACAGGGGCAGCTTCGGGTTGCTGACCGCAGCGACTGCGACGTTTGGTTCCGGGGCAATGCCAACGATCTGCTGCTGATTGCGGCCAGGCGACAGGATCCCGACACGCTGTTCTTCCAGCGCAGGCTGCTTATCGAAGGTGATACGGAGCTGGGGCTGGAGGTGAAGAACCTGATGGACGCGATCGATCTTGAATCCATGCCGACGCCGATGCGCATCGGGCTTATGCAACTGGCCGATTTCGTTGAGGCCGGACTGAAAGAGGACGCGACTTCCCCACCGGATCGCGCAGGTATGCCATGTTAATACGTACCGAGATTGGTGTTGATGCCGCCAGCATTGACGTTTTGCTCCGCCGCAGCTTTCCCACGCCGGCAGAAGCTGAGCTGGTGCAACAGCTGCGGGAAGACGGTCTGCTGACGCTTGGCGTAGTGGCAACGGATGATGAGGGCCAGGTGCTGGGCTATGCCGCATTCAGCCCGGTTACGCTGAACGGAGAAGATCGGCAGTGGGTCGGTCTGGCGCCGCTGGCGGTAGATGAGAGCGTCCGTCGGCAGGGGCTGGGTAAGCAGCTGATCTACGAAGGGCTTGATACGCTAAATGAGTTTGGCTATGCGGCCGTGGTGGTACTGGGAGAACCCGCTTTTTATTCGCGCTTAGGTTTCGAAAGCGCGGCGTCACACCAGCTGCGCTGCCGCTGGCCGGATACGGAGGACGCTTTCCAGGTGTATAAGCTGGCGGATGATGCGTTTGCCGATGCGACGGGTGAAATCAGCTATTCCGAGCCGTTTAACCGTTTCTGAGCTGCTGAAGCCACGCGGCTAATGATTCAGGCTGGTGCTCAACCAGCCTGATTTTTTCATGTCTTTTTAACTGTTTAACCTGATACTCCAGCTTAGACGCCAGCGAACGATCCCCTGCCTCACAGTGAAAAAGCAGTTCCAGCGGCCCCTTGCCGCGCAGCGCCTTTGCGCCTTTACCCTGCTGATGCTGGCAAAACCGCCGGGCCACGTCGTTGGTGATGCCGGTGTAGAGCATACCGCTTGCGGTACGTAAAATGTACAGTCGCCAGCCGGCGGAGGAAAGGGTACTCATAGTCAGTCTCAGGAGAAAAGCGTTGCTCTACTGTAACGTAAAAAGCAACGCGCAGGTTGGCAGATCCCCTCCGCCGCGCTGACTCTTCCTCAGTTATCACTCAGCGCAGCCGGTGGATAACCTGATTGCCGCTGCCGCGCCATTGCAGGGAAGGATCTTTCAGCTCCCGGATAAATTTCCCGTCGATCAGCACATTAACCGTGGAAATCACCTGCCGCTGGCGATCGTTAAGTTCCTCCAGCCGGTAGCCGGTCCACATCCAGATATCCTTTCCCGGGCATTCCCGGTCTACCCGTCGAAGCAGTCGTCCGACATCTGCCAGATTAGCCGGGTGCAGCGGATCGCCGCCGGAAAGCGTCAGCCCCTGACGTGGGATCCGGGTGTCGTTAAGATCGGCAACCAGCCGCTCTTCCATCTCAATAGTGAAAGGGACGCCGGAATCCACCCGCCAGGTGCTCTGGTTGTAGCAGCCGGGGCAGTGGTGCTCACATCCGGCAACAAACAGCGTACAGCGAGTACCGGGGCCATTCACGATATCCACCGGATAATACTGGTGAATATTCACCGCAACTGCCCATTGGCGAGATGCTTAACCCGGCGCTTAACCTCTTCCTGTTTACCGGCGTTAAACGGGCGGGCGTCCGGGCTGCCGAGGTAGCCGCAGACCCGACGCGTCACCGAGACCCGACTGCTGTCGTGGTTACCGCATTTCGGGCAGGTAAATCCTTTGCTGGTACAGTCAAACTCGCCGGTAAAGCTGCACTCATAGCACTCGTCAATCGGCGTGTTGGTGCCGTAATAGGGCACACGGCTGTAGCTGTAGTCCCAGACATCTTCCAGCGCCTTCAGGTTATGCTGGATATTGGGATACTCGCCGTAGCAGATGAATCCCCCGTTGGCGACAGTAGGATAGGCCGCCTCAAAATCAATTTTATCGTAGGGATTCACTTTTTTCTCAACGTCCAGATGGAAGCTGTTGGTGTAGTAGCCTTTATCCGTGACCCCGTTAATCACCCCAAATTCGGCGGCGTCGAGGCGGCAGAACCGGTCGCAGAGATTCTCGCTCGGCGTGCTGTAAAGACTGAAGCCGTAGCCGGTTTCCTCTTTCCACTGTTCGACCGCCTCACGCAGGCGGCGGACGATGGCCAGCCCGGTGTCGCGCAGCCCGGCGTCATCATACGGATGCACGGCTCCGCCGCTCAGCGCGTTCAGGGTTTCATGAATGCCAATATAGCCGAGGGAAATGGACGCCCGGCCGTTTTTAAAGATCGCCGCAACGTTGTCATCCGCCTGAAGACGGACGCCGCAGGCCCCCTCCATATAAAGGATGGGGGCGACACGTGCTTTAACGTTCTCCAGCCGGGCGATGCGCGTCATCAGCGCTTTTTTCGCCAGTAGCAGTCTCTTATCCAGCAGTGTCCAGAAGCGGGCCTCATCGCCACCGGCCTCCAGCGCAATACGCGGCAGGTTGAGGCTGATCACTCCGATATTGTTTCGCCCTTCGTGGATCTGTTCACCGTTTTCCTCATAGATGCCGAGGAAGCTGCGGCAGCCCATTGGCGTTTTAAACGAACCGGTCACCTCTACCACGCGGTCGTAGTTCAGGATATCGGGGTACATACGCTTGCTGGCGCACTCCAGCGCCAGCTGCTTGATATCATAGTTTGCATCGTCCGGCAGGCGGTTCAGCCCGGCTTTAATGGCGAAAACCAGTTTAGGGAAAACGGCGGTCTTATGGTTTTTACCCAGCCCGGCAATGCGGTTACGCAGGATAGACTGCTGGATCAGCCGTGCAGCCCAGCTCTCGCCCAGGCCAAAGCCAAAGGTAACAAACGGCGTCTGGCCATTGGCGGTATGCAGCGTGTTCACCTCATACTCCAGCGACTGAAACGCGTCATAGCACTCTTTTTCCGTTCTGCTGCGGGCATAAGCTTCCCCGTCGGGGATCTGCCAGCGCTGCGCAACCTGACGATGTTTCTCCAGGCTGGCCTCAACGTAGGGAGCCAGCACTTCGTCAATGCGGTTAATGGTGGTGCCACCGTAGATATGGCTGGCAACCTGGGCAATGATCTGAGCTGTCACGGCGGTAGCGGTAGAGATTGACTTAGGCGGTTCGATCTCAGCGTTACCCATTTTAAAACCGTGGGTCAGCATGCCGCGCAGATCGATCAGCATACAGTTAAACATCGGAAAGAACGGCGAGTAGTCGAGATCGTGATAGTGGATCTCGCCGCGCTCGTGGGCGGTTACCACATCACGCGGCAGCAGATGCTGACGGGCATAGTGTTTGGCCACTATCCCGGCCAGCAGATCGCGCTGGGTCGGAATGACCTTGCTATCCTTATTGGCGTTCTCATTCAGCAGCGCAGGGTTACTCTGCTCAACCAGTCCGCGGATGTCGCGATTCAGCCGGCCGCGCTGCTCACGGGCAACGTCGCGGTCGTGGCGGTACTCAATATAGCTGCGCGCCAGCTGCGGATAGCGCCCGGCCATCAGCCGATCCTCAACCGCCTGCTGCACCTCCGCGATGTCTACCTGCTGACGGTCTTTCAGCGCTTCGCAAACCGCTACCGCAACGGTGGCGCAGTAATCCTCATCGCCTGCTTTCGCTGCCACCGCAGCAGCGCGGATCGCCGCCTCAATGCGTTTTGAGTCGAACGGCACCACGCAGCCATCCCGTTTGATTACTTTAGTTACCACCGCCACTCTCCCGGAAAAGTCTATATATAGATCCAAAGCGACATAATAGGCGCTATATGTAGTGTTACGATCGAATTTAACTGAGGGTTTCTTGACCTGAAACAAAGATTAATTAGCTGTGTATTAAAGTCGGTCTGATGGATGAATAGCCTGGGATATTTCCGGGGGAAAATGACGTCAGAGTTGCATTCCTCCCCCTGGAATTACTACTATTGCCGGTTGCCGTAGAGCGAAAGTCCATTCGCTCGATTCAATCAGGAACACTGCACGATGGCGTCTGTCACCTATAACGAAAATCAAGTCGTCCGCTGGCTGGGGGTACGAACCGTTGCCCGCGCGCGCGATCTGGTCGCCAGCGTGCAAAATATTCAGTGGCAGAATACCCTGCTGACCGGTGAGGTGCCGGGTCGGAAGGCGGAGCCTTTCAGCGTGCTGGTTCACTTCAGCCGGCCGCAGGGCAGGCTGCGGGCCAACGGTGAATGCAGCTGTGCGGTGAAAAATAACTGTAAGCATGTGGCGGCGGTGATGCTGGCTAACTTGAAGCCTCGCCAGCCTTCTGCCGGAACCGTACTGGCCACCATTCAGGCCGATCCGGTTCCTGAGCTGCGCCTGGAATCACGGGCAAAATTTGTCAGCGGCTATGGTCACTACGGCCACCGACAAAAGCGGCTCGACTTTGCCTCCATCAGCTTCGACTACGCGGGCGTCCGCGTGGAGGCAGGAAGCCGGGCGGACAGTTTCAACGACGGTAAAGGTCAGCGCTATCGCGTTAACCGACGGATGGAAGAAGAGCAGGGGCGGCTGGCGCAGGCACTGAGCGCCGGGCTGAACACCATTCCTGTCGGGCACATTTATACGCCTGCGCCGCTGCCCGCGGAGATCTTCGCACCGGAAACCCCCGGACAGTGGCGTGACTTTATCAAAACCGGCCTGCCTTCATTGCGAAAACGCGGCTGGAAAGTGAAAGTGGACAGCGACTTTACCTGGAACGTAACCGAAGTCGATGCCGTAGAAGGACGGGCGATACAGGCGGAGGATGGCTGGTTCGACCTGGCGCTGGCGCTGAAGATTGGCCGTCAGCGCCTCCGGCTGGAGCCGCTGCTGGCGGGGCTGTTCAGCCGCGATCGTCGCTGGATGGGCGGGAGTCTGAATATGATCCCTGATGATGAACAGATTGAACTGCGCGATGCGCAGGACAGACGCCTGCTGTTTCGGGCGGCCCAGCTGAAACCGATGGTGGCTAATCTGATTGATCTGTTCGATCGGCAGAACCCGCAGCCGCTGAGACTGGCCGCCTGGGACGTTGGCCGCCTGGGGCAGGTAGGTGCGCAGAGCCACTGGCATTTCGAGGGCGACAACGCCGTGCATCAGCTGGCGCAGCGGCTGAGCGGCAGCGGGGGCGTACAGACTGTTGCGCCGCCGCAGGGACTAAAGGCCACGCTGCGTGACTATCAGCTTCAGGGCGTCAGCTGGATGCAGTTTTTGCGTCAGCACCAGCTTGCGGGCGTGCTGGCGGATGATATGGGGCTGGGGAAAACCATTCAGACGCTGGCGCACCTGCTGTTGGAGAAAGAAGCGGGCCGCCTTGACCGTCCGGCGCTGATCGTGGTGCCAACCACGCTGGTACACAACTGGTGCTGCGAGGCGAGTCGCTTTGCACCCGACCTGCGCGTGCTGGCGCTGACCGGCCCACATCGCAGAGCGTTATACGACACCCTTGACCAGTATGATGTGGTGATCACCACCTACTCACTGCTGTGGCGCGATCAGCCGCAGCTGGTGGCGCATGCGTACCATATGCTGATACTGGACGAAGCGCAGTACGTGAAGAACAGCGCTTCGCGCGCGGCCTCGGTGATCCGCGGTCTGAAAACCCGCCACCGGCTCTGCCTGACCGGCACGCCGCTGGAAAATCACCTCGGTGAACTGTGGTCGCAGTTCGATTTTTTGCTGCCGGGCTTCCTCGGCAGCGAACGTGACTTTACCCAGGAATGGCGTATTCCCGTGGAGCGTAACGGCGATCGGGTGCGGCGCGATCTGCTGGCGAAGCGGGTTCGGCCCTTTATGCTGCGTCGCCGTAAGCAGGAGGTCGCGAAAGAGCTGCCGCCCAAAAACACCATCGTGCGCAGCGTGGTGCTCGAAGGGGCGCAGCGCGAACTGTATGACCAGGTGCGCGCCGCAATGCAGGATCGCGTCCAGCTGGCGGTACAGCAGCAGGGAGCGGGGCGCAGTCACCTGGTGGTGCTGGATGCGCTGCTGAAACTGCGCCAAATCTGCTGCGATCCCCGGCTGGTGGAAGATGCCAGGTCAGAGAAGGTAAAACACTCCGCCAAGCTGAAGCTGCTGCGTGAAATGCTGAACGATCTGCTGGCGGAAGATCGGCGTATCCTGATCTTCTCGCAGTTCACCTCAATGCTGACGATCATCGCCGAAGAGCTCCAGCGGGCGCGCATTGACTTCGTCACCCTGACCGGCAGCACGCGCGATCGTACTGAGCCGGTGCGTCGATTCCAGCAGGGCGAAGTCCCGATCTTTTTGATTAGCCTGAAAGCGGGTGGCGTAGGGTTGAATCTGACGGCGGCCGATACCGTTATCCACTACGATCCCTGGTGGAACCCGGCGGCGGAAAATCAGGCTACCGACCGTGCCTATCGCCTTGGACAGGACAAGCCGGTGTTTGTCTACAAGCTGATCGCGGCGGATACGATTGAAGAGAAAGTGGTTGCGCTACAGCAGCATAAGGCTGAGCTGGCGGGAGACATTCTGGCGGATGAACTGAGCGAACCGGCCAGCTTTAATCAGGACGATCTGACCCAGCTGTTCAGCTAACGTTGCTCCGTTTCGACCGGAGCAAGGGGCGGATCGATGACCCGCCCGCAGGCTTAGCGACGGACGGCGATCGCTTCGATTTCGATTTTCACATCTTTTGGCAGACGGGCTACTTCTACGCAGGAACGCGCCGGGAAGCTGGCCTTATGCTCGGTGAAAAAGGCTTCATAGGCGGCATTCACCGTGGTGAAGTCGTTCAGATCCTTGACAAAAACGGTGGTTTTCACAATATCACCGACTTTCAGACCGGCTGCTTCCACGATAGCCTTCACATTTGCCAGCGACTGACGCGCCTGAGCAGTAATATCGTCGGCAACGGCACCGGTCTTCGGATCCACCGGGATCTGACCCGAGGTGAAAATCATGCTGCCGAGATCGACGCCCTGGACATATGGGCCAATCGCTGCGGGGGCGTTTTCAGTACTGATTTCGCGAGACATAGTTTCTCCTGAATGTGTCTGAGTTTAGCGGGGGGCATTTCCCGACCCTTGCGATATTTACCATATCGGGCCGGAGCTGCAAACACTTATCAGTTGTTCGCCATGACCACATGATGCGCAAACTCTTTCTCGCAGTACTTGCACTTGAGGTACAAATTCTCCTGGCGCATTTTAACGGCGAAGCTGGAATATACCGGTTCACTGCGGCTGATGCAGTTGCTGTTCGGGCAGATCAGCACGCGCTCAATACGCTCCGGCAGCGCCGGGGAGCTTTTTGCCACCACCGTATAGTCATCGATTCGATTGACCGTGGCGTGCGGCGCGTAAAGTGCCAGCTGGTTGATCTGATCGTCGGTGAGGAAGGTATTCTCGATCTTGATCAGATCCTTGCGTCCGATCTCGCCGGAAGGCAGGTTCAGACCGATGGTAATGCGCTGATCGGTTTCGGTCAGGCGGAACAGTGAAAGCAGCTTGAAGCCGACCTGCGCCGGAATATGATCAATCACCGTACCGCATTTAATTGCTTCAACCTGGAGTTTATTATCGTGTGTCATAATGTTTCCCCTTACAGATCCAGTTCGCTGTTGAGTACCAGCGCCAGCAGCGCCTGGCGTGCGTAGATACCGTTGCCCGCCTGCTGGAAGTACCAGGCATGAGGGGTACTGTCTACGTCGGTATCGATCTCGTCGATGCGCGGCAGCGGATGCAGCACCTTCATATTCTCGCGGGCGTGGGCCAGATCGCTGGCGCGCAGAATAAACTGGGCCTTAACGTTGGCGTATTCAGAAGGGTCCAAGCGCTCTTTCTGTACGCGGGTCATATACAGAATGTCCAGCTGCGGCACCACCTCTTCAATCGTGTCGTGGCGGCTCCAGACAATGCCTTTCTCATCCAGCATGTCGGTAATATAGGCCGGCATCGTCAGCGCGTCGGGCGCGATAAAGTAAAAGCGGTTGCCGTCAAACTTCGCCAGCGCCTGGGTCAGGGAATGGACGGTACGGCCGTATTTCAGGTCGCCGACCATGGCCACATGCAGATTATTCAGGCGGCCCTGCGTTTCCTGCAGCGTAAACAGATCCAGCAGCGTCTGGGTCGGATGTTGATTTGAACCGTCCCCTGCATTCAGCACCGGCACACCGCCGGAAAACTCGGTCGCCAGACGCGCCGCGCCCTCCTGCGGATGGCGCATAACGATGGCGTCAACGTAGGTGCCGATCACCGAGATAGTATCTGCCAGCGTCTCGCCTTTCTTACCCAGCGAGGTGTTGCTGCCGTCGGCAAAGCCAACCACCGACGCGCCCAGACGGTGGATAGCCGTTTCAAACGACAGGCGGGTACGGGTAGAGGCTTCAAAGAAGCAGCTGGCAATCACCTTGTGCTTCAGCAGTTCCGGCTGAGGATTCGCTTTCAGGCTGGCGGCGGTGCGCAGCACCATCTCCAGCTCTTCTCGATTGAGATCGTTAATCGAAATAATATGTTTGTGATATAGCGGATTGGCAATGGTCGCCATTTTCACTCTCCTCTACGCGTGCCGGTACTGAAAAAAGGACAAAAAAAAGCCCCTCAATGAGGGGCTTTTTTTTGATGATCGGTAGTGCAACGGAAGGAAAAACGGCACTGCCCGCCTGTAAACAGACGTGGATGAACGGCGTTATTTATAGCGTTCTGTGGCATGGTTCCTCCCGGCAAACGGGGGGCATTATACGCATTAGCGCTGCAACGGCAAGCGAAAAAATCAGGCCAGCTAATCGTTTGCCTTTGCTCTTCTTACGGCAGTTTCGCCAGCGTTGCTACCATTACGGCCTTAATCGTATGCAGACGGTTTTCCGCCTGATCGAACACCACGCTGTGCTCCGATTCAAACACCTCATCCGTCACTTCCATACCGCCGTGCAGATCGTACTGTTCGGCCATCTGCTGGCCCAGGGTGGTTTGATCGTCATGGAAAGCGGGCAGGCAGTGCAGGAACTTCACCTGCGGATTGCCGGTCAGGCGCAGCATCGCCATATTAACCTGATAGGCGCGCAGCAGAGCAATACGCTCCTGCCACACCTCTTTCGGCTCACCCATCGATACCCAGACATCGGTGTAAATAAAGTCTGCGCCCTGCACGCCCGTGGCGATGTCCTCGGTCAGGGTGATCTTCCCGCCGGTTTTTTCTGCGGCCAGGCGGCACTCTGCCAGCAGCTGCTCGTCCGGCCAGCAGCCTTTTGGCGCCACCAGGCGCAGATCCAGACCCACCAGCGCCGCCGCTTCCAGCATGGTGTTGCCCATATTATTTCGCGCATCGCCGACGTAGGCGAAGGTCATCTGGCTGAAGGCTTTCTCCGGCAGATGCTCCTGCATGGTCAGCAGGTCGGCCAGCAGCTGAGTAGGGTGGAACTCATTGGTCAGGCCGTTCCACACCGGCACGCCGGCATGTTCCGCCAGCGACTCCACCAGCGCCTGACCGTGGCCGCGGTACTGAATACCGTGATACATACGACCCAGTACGCGGGCGGTATCCTTCATCGACTCTTTATGACCAATCTGGCTACCGCTTGGGCCAAGATAGGTTACGTTCGCGCCCTGATCGTATGCGGCAACTTCGAAAGAGCATCGTGTGCGGGTCGAGTCTTTTTCGAAGATGAGCGCAATATTCTTTCCTTTCAGATGCTGAACTTCTTCACCGTTCTTTTTATCGGTTTTAAGCGTTGACGCCAGGGCCAGCAAGCCGTTGATTTCAGAGGGAGTGAAATCCAGCAACCTGAGGAAATGACGTTGGTACAGCTGACTCATACAGCACTCCTGGTAACTTTTATTGAATTTAAATTCAATTTAACCGTATGAATATTCATTTTCAACCCCGGTGTGCAGAAACTTTTGTTTAAAGGTAGTGGCGCGCAGAGCGGTGTGGGAAAATAATCAAACAAGACCCATAAATTAAGGAACCGATCATGGCTAATGAAGCATTGCTTGAAGAGCAGCGCGAAGAGACGCGGCAGATTATTGAAGAGCTGCTGGAAGACGGTAGCGATCCCGATGCGCTTTACACTATTGAGCATCATTTTTCCTGCGACAGCTTTGATGCGCTGGAAAAGGCGGCGGTAGAGGCTTTCAAGCTGGGTTACGAAGTGACCGAGCCGGAAGAGCTGGAGCTGGAAGACGGAACGACCGTGATGTGCTGCGATATTCTGAGTGAAGGTGCGCTGAATGCCGATCTGATAGACAAGCAGGTTGAGCAGCTGGTGGATGTCGCCGGTAAGTTCAACGTTGACTATGACGGCTGGGGCACCTACTTCGAAGATCCGGATGCTCAGGATGATGACGAAGAAGACGACGAAAACGATGATAACGAAGATAACGGTGTGCGCCACTAATTAACGGCGTGCGCCGCTCCTGCGGTTTCTCACGCTGCGGTTTTTACTGCAGCGTGATCCATCCTTAGCGGTTTTAAATGATGAACACCGACCCTCTGCTTGTCCCCATTCACGGCTTTCTGCTGTGCCGCACGCCGCAGGCGTGGATTGACGAGGCGCGGAAACCCCACAATCTTGCCCTGCTACTCACCGATCATCTGGTCTGCGAACTGAAAGCGGCGCAGACAGCGATGTGGCTGATCCGTAAATACGTTGCTGATAAGGCGAGCGGCGACGCGCTGCTGGCGTGGCTGAAGCCGTGGGAGAGTTTTGTCCACAGTGAGAAGAGCGATCTGACCTTTCTTGAGCAGCACCGGGCGCTGTCGAAAACCATTATCAGCCGTGAAGAGGTGCCCTACGGCGATGAACTGGTGGATAAGATGGTGCTGCTGATCAAGGAAGAGCTGCACCATTTTTATCAGGTGCTGGAGATTATGCAGGCGCGTAAGATCCCCTATAAGAAGATTACCGCCAGTCGTTACGCTAAAGGGCTGATGCGTGAGGTCACGACGCACGAGCCGCAGACGCTGGTCGATAAGCTGATCTGCGGTGCCTATATTGAAGCGCGTTCCTGTGAACGCTTTGCCAGTCTTGCACCCTATCTGGATGATGAGCTGGCCGCGTTTTACGTATCATTGCTGCGTTCGGAAGCGCGTCATTATCAGGATTACCTGGCCCTGGCGGCGCTGATTGCCCAGCAGGATATCGGCGCCCGGGTGCGTGCGATCGGTGAGGCGGAAGCGCGTTTAATCAGCGAGCCCGATACGGAGCTGCGTTTTCATAGCGGGATCCCGGCTTTCTGAACTGCCGGCCGGCTTGCAGGCAAACCCCGCCAATCTTACAGCGCTTTCAGCATCGTCACTTCGCAGTCCACATGGCCGGTGTACCCCATCGGGCCATCGATATGCCGGAACCCCAGGTGCTCATAGAGACGTATGGCCCGGGTCAGCGAGGCGGTTGTCTCCAGATAGCAGCGCTTAAATCCCTGCTCCCGGCCATATTCCAGCGCATGAAGCGCCAGCGTGCGTGCCACGCCCAAACCGCGCGCCTCGGGCAAAAAATACATCTTTTGTAGCTCACAAACATCGGCTTCCCCGCCCTGCAACGGTGCCAGGCCACCGCCGCCCACGACTTTCCCCTCCAGCTCCACTACCCAGTAGGCACTGTTCGCTTGGCTGTAGAGTTCAAACAGACGATCCAGGTTCGGGTCGGATATCGTGTAACCTTTATCCGCCGTCAGGCCAAATTCAGCGGAAACCGTACGGATCACCGCAGCAATAAGAGGATTATCTGCTGGAGTAATGGGGCGCACTTGTAGAGAGGAGTGAATAGCGGTTGTCATAAAATCAGGCTCATAGCAGTTCGGCAGCAGCTAAGTGTAATAACACTGCTGGCGCGATGATGCAATGCCTGTAGGGAGATGTGGCACAGCCAGTAGAGATTAATCTGAATGATAATTATTTCTTTTTTATGTAGCATGAGCAGGCGAAAATTACCGCTGGTAATTATTAGCTGCAATTTTTACTGTTAATTGAACCCTCTTTTTTTCAGGAAGAAAAACGAATGGAAAGCCATACCTCGCAATCCCAGCGCCATCCGGTGCTGTTCCACGGTCGCGCCGGCGAATATTTCTCAATCTGGTTAGTTAATATTTTACTAACCATTATTACATTAGGGATATATTCCGCCTGGGCTACCGTACGCCGCCGCCGTTATTTCTATGGTAATACCGAGATCGCCGGTGACCGTTTTGATTATCATGCGCGTCCCATTGATATCCTTAAAGGCCGTATCATTGTTTTCTTCGGTCTGGTGCTGTTCTTAATTTTCTCTGCGATTTTACCGTCCGTGTCGCTGATCTTTTTGCTGGCATTCTTCGCACTGATACCGTGGATTATTATTCGTAGCTGGCGCTACAACGCGCTGATGAGCAGCTTCCGCGGCGTGCGTTTTAACTATCACTGCCGCACGGGTCGTGCTTACTGGACGATGTATCTGGCGCCGATACTGATGATCGCGGCGCTGTACCTGGTGTGCGCGATGCTGGGCGTGACGGCGGTAACCAGCGGAAGCGTCAGCCTGGCGGCAACGGTTGGCATACTGATTTTTGTGCTGTTCCTGGCGGGGCTGGCAGCAATACAGGGGATCCTGGCGGCCATGAACCACGACCTGTATATCAATAATATGGCGTTTGGCCAGCTGCCGTTTAAGGCGGATCTGAGTAAAAAAACCTTTATTAAAATGGTCCTAATCAGTTTCCTGATTATGCTGCCGTTCCTGATTATCGCAGGTCTGTTGATAAGTTCTCTCTTTGTATCGCTTATTTACGCCTCGACAATGGGTGTCACCGATCCGCAGGTCATGGGTAACCTGATGGCAGGGAATATAATGAATCTCTTCCTGACGTTCGTGGTGATCATTTTCGGTGGACTGGTTTCTTCCGCTTATTTTATCGCGGCTCAGCGTAATTATGTTTTCGGCCAGACTAAACTGGGTGAGAAGCTGCGGCTGAAATCCACACTCTCCACCGGCTCTTTCCTTGCGCTGACGCTGACTAATACTTTGATCGTGATTTTTACTCTGGGTCTGGGTACGCCGATTGCAGAAGTTCGCCTTGCGCGCTATATCGCTAACGGCACCGCGCTGGAAGGGGATATATCTCTGCAAGAGGTGATGGCTCACCATGATTCTGCCCGTACCGCGGTGGCGGAAGAGGTGGCATCGGCGTTCGATCTGAGCGCGGGCATCTGATTTTGCAGCTGAAGGGGCATTATCAGTCCCCCGGACGGGCGGCCCGTGAGTCCGCTGTTGTTACGTTGAGCGATCGCCATCTGGTGCTGTACCGTAGCGGACAGCAGCAGATTGAGATGCTGAGCACCCTCACCGTGTCCGATGCGCTGGGCACGATCCCACTTACGCTGACATTTGCCGACGGCGGGCGCTTTGTGCCGGAGGACGACGCCGTATTCCGCGGGTGGTGGCAGCAGCGCCACCGGCCGGGGTTGATACACCGGCTGGAGCGGAACCGTCGCGGCGTGGTGCTGACCCTGCTGGCTACGCTGGCCGCTATCGCGGTGTATATCTGGGTGATCCTGCCTGCTGCCAGCGGTGCGCTGGCGTATCATATGCCGACGTATATTGAGCGGCAGACGGGTCAGCAGACGTTAGCGCTGTTGCAGAACAGTGGCTTCAGCGAAGGAAAACTGAAGCCAGAGCAGCAGAGGCGGGTAGAGGCGCTGTTTACCCGCATCATCCCGGATGAGATGCGTCAGGATCGTACGCCGCTTCGTTTGAAGGTGATGCATTTCGCCGGGGGCGCAAATGCTTTTATGCTGGCCGACGGTACGCTGGTGGTCAGTGACGATCTGGTGCGGATGGCGAAAAGTGATGATGCGATAGCGGCGGTGATGCTGCATGAAATAGGCCATCACTATTATCGTCATCCGATGCGAATGCTGGTTCGTTCATCGCTGGTTTCACTGAGCTATATGTGGCTGACCGGCGATGTAAGCGGCATCGGTGATACGCTGTTGCAGTCCGCGGCGTTTGTGAATCAGATGCAGTTTTCACGCGGCATGGAGCGTGAGGCGGACGAGTATGCGATCGCGCAGATGAAGGCGCAGGGGCGTTCGCTGGCGGCGATGGCGGAGATTTATGGTCAGCTTGAGCAGGCCGGTGAGAAGGAGGGCGGGGGGCTGAGTCTGCCGGAATGGATGAGTACTCATCCGGATATGCCGGAGAGGATTAAGGAGATCAAAGCGGCGGAGTAGTGTGGTTATCATTTTTATGATGCCCAGACTGTTGCAGGTGGTGTGATACTCGGTGCTCGGTGCTCGGTGCTCGGTGCTCGGTGCTCGGTGCTCGGTGCTCGGGTGTTTTCTGGGTGTCCGGTGTTCGGCAAACGGGCTGCTTCTCCCGCGCGCTGGTCCTCGCGCCACGCCTGGCGTGGTGCCTTCACTTCGTTCGTCAGCCTTCTGGAACGGTGCAGACGGGACGTCCTGTCCCGGCTGCCCCTTTTGGCCGCGTCCATGCGGCCAAATCCAGGCTTCCTCTCTTCGTTCAGCGCTGTGGATTGCACGCGGGAGAAGCAGCCCGTTCGCCTTTCCCATAACGGTATGGCCGATTTAAAACCTTAATGGACCAATGGACCAATGGTCCAGTGGCAGTGAGTAGTGAGTAGTGAATAGTGAATTTTCTCCGCATTTAAACCGCGAGCACCCTGTGTTAAAAGGAGACCGTCTTTTCGGCGGACGGGCTGCTTCTCCCGCGCGCCGGTCCTCGCGCCACGCCTGGCGTGGTGCCTTCACTTCGTTCGTCAGCCTTCTGGAACGGTGCAGACGGGACGTCCTGTCCCGGCTGCCCCTCTTGGCCGCGTCCATGCGGCCAAATCCAGGCTTCCTCTCTTCGTTCAGCGCTGTGGATGGCGCGCGGGAGAAGCAGCCCGTTCGCCTTTCCTACATAGGCATGGCCGGTTTAAAACCCTAATCGACTAGTGGTAGTGAGTTATGAATTGCATTTTTTTACGCATTTAAACCGCGAGCACCTTAAGTTGAAAGGGGCGCCGTCTCCGTGGCCAGCGGATAATCCGCAGCGCTGAGGTGGAGGCTGCGGGCGCGGAGACGACAGCAGGGATGCTGGCGTCAGGTCCGGCGCGGGCAGGACGCCCGCTCCGGGCCGGTCCGCAAAGCCGGCAGCCGGAACCGAAGGCACCGTGCAACGCACGGCGCGAGGACCGTCCGCTGGCCACGGAGACGGCACCCCGCTCTCCGAAGCTGGTGTCAGGTCCGGTCCGCAAAGCCGGCAGCCGGAACCGAAGGCACCGTGCAACGCACGGCGCGAGGACCGTCCGCTGGCCACGGAGACGGCACCCCGCTCTCCGAAGCTGGTGTCAGGTCCGGTCCGCAAAGCCGGCAGCCGGAACCGAAGGCACCGTGCAGCGCACGGCGCGAGGACCGTCCGCTGGCCACGGAGACGGCACCCCGATCTCCGAAGCTGGTGTCAGGTCCGGTCCGCAAAGCCCGTGCCCCGATCTCCACAGTTACAGCGCCGCCATTTCTAAAATTCAGACCAAAAAAAACCGCCATCTAAAAGACGGCGGCTTTATCACGCATCGCTAATGTAGAAACTTACAGCGCGGCAATCACACCCTGCTGCTCAATCAGCTTGGCCTTCGCCTGCTCAAAGTCAGACAGACGCTCACGCTCCTTGGCCACCACCGCTTCCGGTGCACGAGCAACAAACCCTTCATTACCCAGCTTGGCAGCGATCTTCTCCATTTCAGCATCGATCTTGCCAACTTCACGGGTCAAACGATCCAGCTCGGCGGCTTTATCCACCAGATCGGCCATCGGGATCAGCAGCTCAGCGCCGTCAACCAGTTTGGTGACCGACACCGGACCCTTATCGCCCGCAGACAGCAGTTCCAGCGTCTCCAGACGCGCCAGCGTTTTCAGGAAGTTGTGGTTTTCCTTCACCCGACGGGCAGCCTCGTCGCTGGCGCCGCGCAGCAGCACATCCAGCGGCTTGGACGGAGAGATATTCATCTCGTTACGGATATTACGCACCGCAACAATCGCCTGCTTCAGCCACTCGGTATCCGCCATCGCCACCTCATCCACGCGGGCCGCGTCGAACTCCGGCATCGGCTGTAGCATGATGGTGTCGTCGCTGATGTTCTTCAGCACTTTCACCCGCTGCCAGATGGTTTCGGTAATGAATGGAATAATCGGATGCGCCAGACGCAGCAGCGCTTCCAGCACGGTAACCAGCGTATTGCGGGTGCCGCGCAGCTGCGCATCGGTTCCGCCGTTCATCACCGGCTTGGCCAGCTCCAGATACCAGTCGCAGAACTGGTTCCAGGTGAACTCATACAGAATGCCCGCGGCGATATCAAAGCGATAGCTGTCCAGCGCATCGCGGTAGGCTTTCACCGTGTTGTTGAACTCCGCGAGGATCCAGCGATCCGCCAGCGACAGCTCCAGATCGCCACCGTTGAAACCGCAGTCGTGCTCTTCGGTATTCATCAGCACGAAACGGCTGGCGTTCCACAGCTTGTTACAGAAGTTACGGTAACCTTCCAGGCGCTTCATATCCCAGTTGATGTCGCGGCCGGTAGAGGCCAGCGCCGCCAGGGTAAAGCGCAGGGCGTCGGTGCCGTGCGGTTCAATGCCGTTCGGGAACTGCTTCTCGGTACGCTTGCGGATCTTCTCCGCCAGCTGCGGTTGCATCATGTTGCCGGTGCGTTTTTCCAGCAGATCTTCCAGCGAAATCCCGTCAACCATATCCAGCGGATCGATCACGTTACCTTTCGACTTGGACATTTTCTGGCCTTCGTCATCGCGGATCAGGCCGGTCATATAGACGGTTTTAAACGGCACCTGCGGCTTACCGTCTTCATCCTTGATAAAGTGCATGGTCAGCATGATCATGCGCGCAATCCAGAAGAAGATGATATCGAAGCCGCTCACCAGCACGCTGGTCGGATGGAAGGTGCGCAGCGCCTCGGTATTCTCCGGCCAGCCGAGGGTGGAGAACGTCCACAGACCGGATGAGAACCAGGTGTCCAGCACGTCTTCGTCCTGGGTCAGCACCACGTCATCGCCCAGGTTGTTTTCCGCACGGGCCTCGGCTTCGTTGCGGGCGACGTAAACGTTGCCCTCGGCATCGTACCAGGCCGGAATACGGTGGCCCCACCACAGCTGACGGGAGATGCACCAGTCCTGAATGTCGCGCATCCACGAGAAGTACATATTTTCATACTGCTTCGGCACGAACTGAATATCGCCGTTCTCAACCGCTTCTACCGCCACTTTCGCCAGCGGCGCGGTACGCACATACCACTGGTCCGTCAGCATTGGCTCGATCACCACGCCGCCGCGATCGCCGTAGGGCACGGTCAGATCGTGAGGCTTGATTTCGTCCAGCAGACCCAGCGCGTCGATAGCCGCCACGATAGCCTTACGCGCGGCAAAGCGCTCCAGCTTCTGGAACTCAGCCGGAATATCAGAGCCGTGATCGTCGCACTCTTCTCCGTTGGTATCATAAACCTGCGCGGACTCGCGGATATCGCCGTCGAAGGTCAGGATATTGATCATCGGCAGGCGGTGGCGACGGCCCACTTCATAGTCGTTGAAGTCGTGCGCCGGGGTGATCTTCACACAGCCGGTGCCTTTCTCCATATCGGCGTGCTCATCACCGACGATCGGGATACGGCGGCCAACCAGCGGCAGGACAAGGAATTTGCCGATCAGATCTTTATAGCGCGGATCTTCCGGATTAACGGCCACGCCGGTATCGCCGAGGATCGTTTCCGGGCGGGTGGTAGCGACGACCAGATAATCTTTACCGTCGGCAGTTTTCACGCCGTCGGCCAGCGGATAGCGCAGATGCCACATAGAGCCTTTCGACTCGCGGTTTTCCACTTCCAGATCAGAAATAGCGGTACGCAGCTTCGGATCCCAGTTCACCAGGCGCTTGCCGCGGTAGATCAGGTTCTCTTTGTGCAGGCGAACGAACACCTCTTTAACCGCGTTGGACAGCCCTTCATCCATCGTGAAGCGCTCACGTTCCCAGTCAACCGAGTTGCCCAGACGACGCATCTGGCGGGTGATGGTGCCGCCGGATTCCGCCTTCCACTGCCAGATTTTTTCAATAAACGCATCACGGCCGTAATCTTTACGGGTTTTACCCTCTTCGGCGGCGATTTTACGCTCAACCACCATCTGCGTGGCGATACCGGCGTGGTCGGTTCCCGCCTGCCACAGAGTATTTTTACCCTGCATACGCTGATAGCGGATCAGCGTATCCATGATGGTCTGCTGGAAGGCGTGACCCATATGCAAGCTACCGGTGACGTTCGGCGGCGGGATCATAATACAGAAGCTTTCCTGAGTGGTGTCGCCACTCGGTTTAAAGTAGCCCTGTTCTTCCCAGTGCTCGTACAGCGGCTGCTCGATATCTTGCGGGTTATATGTCTTTTCCATTTCTGCTATGTCGTTGGTGGCAAGGGCGGCGTTGCCGTATTCAAGTGGAATCCAACGCTGCGATACACCTTGTAGCGATCGCGCGCCAGCTGTTTCAAAGATTCTTCATAGGGAACGAAGTCTATCACTTCATAGAAAGCGGTGGCAAAATCTGCAAACTGCGGCAGCAGACTGATCAGCAGGTCACGCGGCGCGTTCCCCCGACGCTGCGGCCAGGCCAGCTCAACCGGGGCACCGTATTTCGGACCCTCGCCGGCAAGATTATGCGGCACAAAGGCGCTGGCAGGGCGCTGCCACAGCGCTTCATCCAGCCGGATAGCCTGTGCTTCGTCTTCGCAGGCGATCAGCACGCGCTTTCCTTCACGCCAGCGGGCCTCGGCCAGATCGCAGACCAGCGCTTCCTGCGCGCTTAGCCCGTTAACCGGCGTATCGGTTTCCAGCAGATAGAACGTTGCGTTTTTCATGCGTGATACCTGATTTCGTCATAACGACAGGGGCGGATCCGACGATCCGCCCCTGTCGTTACTTTGCTATATCAACGTACGCGTACGGCAGGAGCGGGAGATCGTCAGCGGCAGCCGGAGCTGCCGCTGACGATTATCGCATAAACAGCCGTTAATCGTCGCCGTTCAGACCTGCACGGTTCAGCAGGAACTGGGAAAGCAGCGCCACCGGACGGCCGGTTGCGCCTTTGGCCTTGCCTGAACGCCACGCAGTACCGGCCACATCCAGGTGTGCCCAGTTATACTTACGGGCAAAGCGTGCCAGGAAGCAGGCGGCGGTAATTGCGCCACCGGGACGACCACCGATATTCGCCATATCAGCAAAGTTAGAGTCCAGCTGCTCCTGATACTCATCGGCCATCGGCAGACGCCAGGCGCGGTCGCCCGCCTGCTCTGACGCACTGATCAGCTCGTGGGCCAGCGGATTATGGTTCGACAGCAGTCCGCTGATGTGGTGGCCCAGCGCAATCACGCAGGCACCGGTCAGCGTGGCAACGTCAATCACCACCTCTGGCTCGAAGCGCTCGACATAGGTCAGGGCATCACACAGCACCAGACGGCCTTCGGCATCGGTGTTCAGCACTTCAACCGTCTGGCCGGACATGGTGGTCAGTACGTCGCCGGGACGATAGGCACGGCCGCCGGGCATGTTCTCACAGCCCGCCAGCACGCCAACCACGTTCAGCGGCAGATTCAGCTCGGCCACCATGCGCATCACGCCATAGACCGACGCGGCGCCGCACATGTCGTACTTCATCTCATCCATGGCTTCGCCCGGCTTCAGCGAGATACCGCCGGTGTCGAAGGTCACCCCTTTACCGACCAGGACAATCGGGCGCGCTTCCGCATCCGGGTTGCCCTTGTACTCGATAACCGACATCAGGGATTCATTTTGCGATCCCTGGCCAACGGCAAGGTAGGCGTTCATCCCCAGCTCTTTCATCTGCTGTTCGCCGATGACGCGGGTGGTAATGTTTTTGCTGTAGGCATCCGCCAACTGACGAGCCTGGGAAGCAAGATAGGCCGCGTTGCAAATATTCGGCGGCATATTGCCCAGGTCTTTCGCTGCCTTCACTCCGGCGGCGACCGCCAGACCATGCTGGATGGCCCGCTCACCGCTGGTCAGTTCACGGCGGGTCGGCACGTTGAACACCAGTTTACGCAGCGGACGGCGCGGTTCGACCTTGTTGCTTTTCAGCTGATCGAAGCTGTAGAGCGTCTCTTTCGAGGTTTCTACCGCCTGACGCACTTTCCAGTAGGTGTTGCGTCCCTTAACGTGCAGCTCGGTCAAGAAGCAGACCGCCTCCATCGAACCGGTGTCGTTAAGCGTATTAATGGTCTTCTGAATAACCTGCTTATACTGGCGTTCGTCCAGCTCCCGCTCTTTACCGCAGCCAATCAGCAGGATACGTTCAGAGAGGATGTTGGGAACGTGGTGCAGCAGCAGCGTCTGTCCCACTTTACCTTCCAGTTCACCCCGGCGCAGTAGGGCGCTGATGTAGCCATCGCTGATCTTATCCAGCTGTTCAGCAATTGGTGACAGCCGGCGCGGTTCAAATACGCCTACGACAATACAGGCACTGCGCTGTTTTTCCGGGCTACCGCTTTTTACACTGAACTCCATGCATTCTCCTGAATCTTAAAGACAACGGCGCTTGCTGCGGCTAGAATGTGTCGCTTCCGTAACGGAATGTGCCGTTGCGTAACGTCGTTGTAGTCACGAACGTTAGATTGAGCTTCGGTGATAATTTTTTATTTTTACATCACCCGAACGCGATTATTGTCATAGAATTTTAGCTATGACGTGGCCATTGATGAGAAAAAATGGCGTATAAGCGATGAAACTAGCGATTTTCCTGCAAAAAGACAAGTTTTCACAGGCGTATTCAGCGTGATCATCATTAGATATCTGGTTCGGGAAATGCTTAAAAGCCAGCTGGCTATCCTGTTCATCCTGCTGCTGATCTTCTTTTGCCAGAAGTTAGTCAGGATTCTAGGAGCCGCTGTCGATGGCGAAATCCCAACAAACTTAGTACTGACATTACTGGGCCTTGGCGTGCCGCAAATGGCGCAGCTTATCCTGCCATTGAGCCTGTTTTTAGCCATCTTAATGACTCTCGGCAGGCTATACACCGAGAGTGAAATTACCGTTATGCATGCCTGCGGTCTGGGCAAGAGCGTTCTGGTCAAAGCGGCCATGGTGCTGATGCTGTTTACCGCGCTGCTGGCCGCCGTTAACGTCGGCTTCCTGGGGCCGTGGTCATCACGCAGCCAGAGCGAGGTCATGCAGAACGCTAAGGCCAACCCCGGCGCGGCAGCGCTGGCGGCCGGTCAGTTCCAGCAGTCCGGCGACGGACAGTCCGTGCTGTTTATCGAAAATGTTAAAGGCAATGACTTTGACAACGTTTTCCTTGCACAGCTGCGGCCTAAGGGGAACGCGCGTCCGTCGGTAGTGGTGGCCGATCACGGTCAAATGACCCAGCGCCCGGACGGTTCGCAGATAGTGACTCTCGATAACGGCACCCGTTTCGAGGGCACCGCGCTGCTGCGTGATTTCCGTATCACCGACTTTAAAAATTATCAGGCGATTGTCGGGCATCAGGAAGTCACTCTGGACCCCAACGATTCAGAGCAGGCATCGCTGCTGGCCCTGTGGCGTTCTGACAAAGCGGATTTCCGCAGCGAACTGCACTGGCGTCTGACGCTGATCTTCTCGGTGCTGGTGATGGCGCTGATGGTAGTACCGCTCAGCGTGGTGAATCCGCGTCAGGGCCGCGTGCTGTCGATGCTGCCCGCCATGCTGCTGTACCTGATCTTCTTCCTGCTACAAAGCTCGCTGCGCTCCAGCGGCAGCAAAGGTCGCCTCGACCCGGCACTCTGGATGTGGACGGTAAACCTGTTCTATCTGGGGCTGGCCGTGCTGCTGAATATGTGGGACACGGTGCCGATGCGACGTTTTCGCGCCCGGTTCACTAAGGGAGGCTCAGTCTGATGTTTGGCGTTCTTGACCGTTATATCGGTAAAACGATTTTTAACACCATCATGGTGACGCTGTTTATGCTGGTGTCGCTCTCCGGCATCATCAAATTTGTCGATCAGCTGCGCAAGACCGGGCAGGGCGAGTACACCGCGGTTGGCGCGGGACTGTACACCCTGCTCAGCGTGCCAAAAGATATTGAGATCTTCTTCCCGATGGCCGCGCTGCTCGGCGCGCTGCTGGGACTGGGCACGCTGGCACAGCGCAGTGAGCTGATGGTGATGCAGGCATCCGGCTTTACCCGTCTGCAAATCGCCGCGTCGGTGATGAAAACCGCCATCCCGCTGGTGCTGCTGACCATGGCTATCGGTGAGTTTGTGGCGCCGCAGGGTGAGCAGATGGCGCGTAACTACCGTGCTCAGCAGCTGGTCGGCGGTTCGCTGCTTTCTACGCAGGGCGGGCTGTGGGCGAAAGATGGCGACAACTTTATCTTTATCGAACGTATCCGCGACGATAACCAGCTGGCCGGGATCAGTATTTACAGCTTCAACAACGACCGACGGCTTCAGTCCGTACGCTATGCGGCTTCTGCCAAATACAACGCGGACAAAAAGCTGTGGGAGCTGACCCAGGTTGACCAGTCCGATCTGACCGATCCGCTACAGGTGAAGGGCAGCCAGACGCTGAGCGGCGAGTGGAAAACGACGCTAACGCCGGACAAGCTGGGCGTGGTGGCGCTGGATCCGGAGGCGCTGTCGATCAGGGGGCTGTATAACTACACCAAATATCTGAAGCAGAGCGGGCAGATGTCCGGCCGCTACCAGCTGAATATGTGGGGTAAAATCTTCCAGCCGCTGTCGGTCGCGGTGATGATGCTGATGGCCCTGTCGTTTATCTTCGGGCCGCTGCGCAGCGTTTCAATGGGATTCCGGGTGGTAGTGGGGATCAGTTTCGGCTTCCTGTTCTACGTGCTGGACCAGATCTTTGGCCCGCTGAGCCTGGTGTACAACATTCCACCGATACTGGGCGCTCTGCTGCCCAGCGCGGCGTTCTTTGCCGTCAGCGTGTTCCTGCTGCTGAAGCGACGATAACGACAACGCGGCGAAGCCCCGCACAGCGGACGCTTCGCCAGAGTGGAATATTCCCATGCAGCGGGGCCGTTAAACGGCCCCGCTGCGTTTTCGCTAAATATACCCTCAGCAGCAGACGGCACAGCTAACGCAGCGCCTGCACCAGCAGGGGAAGCAGCGACAGCAGATAGAGCAGCAGCCCGATTGCGCCGCCGACCAGCGTGCCGTTGATGCGGATGCGCTGCAAATCTTTGCCGATATTCAGCTCCACCTGGTGCGACATATCGCCAGCATCCCAGCTTTTAACCGTATCGCTGATATGGCGGCTGAGAAAATCGGAGAACTCGGGGGCGATACCGCTTGCCGCCTCTTCAAGATGCTGATTCAGCGAACGGCGCAGGGTGGCATCCTGCATCAGAGTCTCGCCGAACCACTGCCCGGCGGCGCTGACGTTGGCGTGCAGGCGGGAGCCTTCGCGGCTGAGATCTTCCTTCAGCCACGCCCGCAGATCGTCCCACAGCTGGCCGATATAGCCGTTCAGCGTCTCGTCCTCCTTAAGATAGCGCTTCACCTCTTCCGCCCTTTGCGCCATTTCCGGATCGTGCTGTAGCCGGACGATCAGCCGCTGTACGGCGCGGTTAAAGCCCTGACGCAGGGCGTGGGTGGGATCGTTTTCTATCTCGGTCAGTATGGACTGCACCGCGCTGGCCGCCAGCTCCGCGCTCTTTTCCCCCAGCCATTCGCTGGGCAGCACTTTTTCCTTGAGCGGATGTTCGCGCTTAAGCCAGCGAACCACCTGTACGGCAATAAACTCGTGGGTGCCGGGCCGGTTGATCAGCTGAAGGATCTGGGCAAGCGCATCGTCCAGCAGCTGCTGGTGGCGATTATTTTTGGTCAGACTTTCCAGGATCATCGCCGCCGAACGGCTGAGATCGACCTTATCGATCGCTTTATGAATGGCCTGGCGCATAAACTGCTGAATACGCCGATCGTCGGCCAGATCGAGAAAGCCGCGCATCATTTTCAGCAGATAGCCGCTAAGACGGGCGGCATTCTCTGCGCTGCTCAGCCAGCCGGCGACGATTTTCGCCGGATCGTGACGGCGGATCAGCGCCAGCAGCGAATCGGTGTTGAGGAACTTATCCTGCACGAACACCGCCAGATTATCGGCGATCCGATCCTTATTGCGCGGGATAATCGCCGTATGGCTGCCCACCAGAGGGATGGGCACCCGGCGAAACAGCGCGCTCACCGCAAACCAGTCCGCCAGCGCGCCGACCATTGACGCTTCCGCTATTGCTTTCAGCCCACCGACCCACAGATTTGGCGGATAGTAGATCGGCCAGATCAGGGTGGCGATAAACAGCACGGCCGCCGCACCCAGCAGCAGCAGCGGCAGGCGCTTTGCCTGCCTGAGTTCCAGTTCTTTATCCATCGCGTATTATCGTTTCCTGCCGCCCATAATGCTGCCCAGCACGCCGCGGATAATCTGATTGGTTATCTGCCGCGCCGCGCTTTTTGCCACGCTCTGCACGACACCGTCGCGCTTGCCGCCGCGGGGCCCGGTTGTGCCGAGCAGAATATCCTTCAGTCCGCCGAAGATACCGCCATCGGCCTCAGCGGGGGTTTCCTTCGCAGGGGGAGCACCGGCGCGTTCACTGGCTTGCTGTACATCCTGCTGCAAACGCTCCCAGGCGGATTCCCTGTCCAGCGCCTCATCATATTTGCCGTAGAGCGGGGAGTGATTGATTAATCCGTTGCGCTCCTCGTCTGTGACCGGCCCCATCCGCGAACCGGGGGCGATCACCATCGCCCGCTGAACCACCGACGGGCTGCCTTTTTCATCCAGGAACGAGATCAGCGCTTCGCCGGTGCCCAGCTCCTGAATGGCGGTAACGGTATCGAACGCGGGATTCGCGCGCATCGTCTCGGCCGCTGCCTTCACCGCCTTCTGATCCTTTGGCGTAAAGGCGCGCAGCGCGTGCTGCACCCGGTTACCGAGCTGGCCCAGCACCCGATCGGGAATATCCGACGGATTCTGCGACACAAACCACACGCCAACGCCTTTCGACCGGATCAGGCGGATCACCTGTTCAATTTTATCCAGCAGCACGGCGGGGGCATCGCTGAACAGCAGATGCGCCTCGTCGAAGAAGAACACCAGCTTCGGCTTATCCAGGTCGCCCGCCTCCGGCAGCTGTTCGTACAGCTCGGAGAGCATCCACAGCAGGCTGGTGGCATACAGCTTTGGCATCTGATACAGCTTTTCGGCGGCGAGGATATTGATGATGCCCCGGCCCGAGGCATCGGTCCGCATCCAGTCGCGGATATCCAGCATCGGTTCACCGAAGAAGTATTCGGCACCCTGCTGCTCCAGCGTCAGCAGCCCGCGCTGAATGGCCCCGACCGACGCGCTGTTGATATTTCCGTACTGGCTCTGGAACGTTTTCGCGTTATCGCCGATGTACTGGGTCATCGCCCGCAGGTCTTTAAAATCAAGCAGCAGCAGGCCCCGATCGTCGGCCACGCGGAAGATAATTTGCAGTACGCCGCTCTGAACCTCATTCAAATTTAACAGGCGCGCCAGCAGCAGCGGCCCGAGATCGCAGACCGTGGCCCGCAGCGGATGGCCGCGCTCACCAAAGATATCCCACGGCACCACCGGATTGCTCTGAGGTGACCAGTCGGTCACGCCGATTTTTTCCAGCCGGGCGTTAAGTTTCTCCGATGCGGTGCCTTCCTTTGCCACACCGGTAAGATCGCCTTTTACATCGGCTAAAAACACCGGCACGCCAATGGCGGAGAAGCTTTCGGCAATCTTTTGCAAGGTTACGGTTTTTCCGGTGCCGGTGGCCCCGGTAATTAAACCGTGGCGGTTGGCAAAGGCAGGCAGCAGATTCAGCAGATGTTCGGGCGTGCGGGCAATCAGCAGCGGTTCACTCATAGTTGAATATCCATCTGGTTGAAAGGCAGGGATTATGCCTCTAAGCATAGCAGGCACTGCCCGGCAGCCGATCGGGCAGCGGGCACAAATTTCATCGAGTTATCGCATCCCGCCTGGATTACGTCGCCTTTCGTTGCCAGCCCCGGCCTGGCTAACCCAGCACACGGACGATAAAGCTATTTACGCGGCGCAGAACCTCGTCACGGTTGGTCTCATTAAAAATCTCGTGCTGCGCTCCTGTATACAGCTCACGGTCAAAGTCGCTGCCGCGCAGCTTGTTTAGCGTCTGTAGCGTTTCGCCAGCAAGCACCAGACGATCCCCCTCACCGTGAAGCCACAGCGTTGGCAGACTGCCAAAGCCAGGGCCGGCATGGATCAGCGTAAGCATCTCACTGATTGCGCGTAGCGTGGTGCGCTTAAACGGCCCGTGCCACACCAGAGGATCGGCCTGATAGCTGCTGCCCACCTTCGGATCGCGCGACAGGGTGGTCACATCCAACGGCGTATCGGGGATTGCCGGTAACGTGTGCATTTCGCTGATTTGCGTTTTCTCGCCCAGCAGCGGCCCGGACAGCACCAGCCCGGCAACGTCAGAACCGTAGCGCTGCACGTAACGCGTGGCGATCATCCCACCCATCGAGTGACCGACTACGATCAGCGGCAGGTCGGGAAACTGCCTGCGCACCGCCTCCACCGCCAGTTGCACGTCATCGACCACCGCCTCATAGTCGGCGATCAGCACGCGTTCGCCGTGGGACTGACCGTGCCCGAGATGATCGGGGCCAAAGACGTAGCCTCCCGGCAAATTAAGCCGCCTGGCAACGTGATGATAGCGACCCATATGTTCACCGTAACCGTGCATCAGCAGAACCAGAAAACGAGGCTGAGGCACCGGCCAGTGATGCAGCGCGATATCGCCCAGATGACCAGAAAGATAACTCACTCGATAATCGGACATGATGACTACCTTATTATTTTATGTAGGGAAAACCATCCTGGCGCAGATGGTGCTTGGGCCTTTGATTTTAAATGCCGGAGAGCGCCGGAGAAGAAGATGAGGAGTAAAAAGGGCTACCCGCGTAGCCCGTAAAAGGCGGCGAGGGGACAGCCCCAACGCCTTAATCAGGGTGAAGAGTTATGAAATAAACTTCCAGCCCTGCTTCAGCACCAAATCACAGGCTTTGGTTTTCACCTTTTTGCCAATCGGCGTTTCACCCAGCGCCTTCAGATTCACCTGCTGACTGTTGCCGGTATTCAGCAGCCCGGCCAGCCCCTGCTGATAGTCGATGGTCTGCTGCTGCTTAGGGTCCTGTAGCCCCAATTTTTCAAGCAGCTGATCCTTCATGGAGGAGATATTGTTATCAACCAGGTTGTTCTTCATGCAGTACTGCAACACGCCAGCCGCATTGGTCATGGTGCCAGCGCTAAGCGACTGCGTACCGCCGCTTAGCAGACCGGCAAGCGTCGTAAGCGACGTACCGGTTGGGGCGGGGGTGCCGCTACTGTCAGTAGCACCTTCCGCAGCGTGCTGCTGCCCCAGCGCGCTGGCCGCGGAGCTGAGCTGCTCCTGCCAGGTGGTTGCGCCGGCGGTAACGCTAAAAAGCGCGGCGGAAAGGGAAAGTGCCATAACTAAACGGGTTGCTGCATTCATCGATTATGCCCTGTTAAATCTTCTTGTTACTGGTCGCGCAAAAACGGCAGCACGCGACGCTCCTGACGGTTCCGACTGCTGAAACGTGAGCGAGTTCCCGCCAGTTTTGAGCACTTCGCGGCAATATCTCAATATATAAGAGTTATCTGTAGCATAAGGTGCGATTGGTTACAGACAGCGCGTTAGACATCCCTTAACGTGCACTTGCAGCACTTGCAGCACTTGCAGCACTTGCAGCATCGACGCGATGAGGTGGCAAAAGGAGACGGAAAAAGTTCGATGCGCCGTTTTTTTCATCACTCAACCGCCGCACCGATGGAATTGAGTTGCGTAAACAGGGGGTAACGGTATAATCGCCAACGTTTTCCGCATACCCTTCAGTGCCGAAGTGGCGAAATCGGTAGACGCAGTTGATTCAAAATCAACCGCCGCAAGGCGTGCCGGTTCGATTCCGGCCTTCGGCACCAACAGTATGTAAATAGACCTCAACTGAGGTCTTTTTTTATGTCTGAAATTCAGTATTTACCTACCATGAACTTATTTTTATTGGCGATCATGTTCGCGTAAGTTGTTGAAAAAAGACACTTTAAACAGTGCATTGCTGGTGATGGGTTATGACACCAAAGTTGAAGTCTGCGGCCACGGTTTCCTTATAATGACCTGTAGTTCATTGATTGAGTCAGGGCTATTTATTCTCAAGGCTCAATGAGCTTTTTACAGAAATATATTTCATCGCAGCCAGTAAATAGGATGCTTTGAAAGTCACGTCCTGGTAGTCTTTAGCTGACAAACTTTCACTTTCCTCAAACCGCTCAACAAATGCTGAAACTTCTTTGGGAAGAATACGGCTGATGTTATCTTTGCCATTTCTAACAAACAGCTTTTGTTCTTCAGTATAAATCGTAAAAGGTACATTCCTTGATCCAGTGTACAGAACAACAGGTTGTGCAAAAGACTCCAACATTAAATGGTAGAAATCCTTATAAATCATAATTTTTTCTCCCTCACCATTTTTAATATTCATTAAAATGCGTGGTTATTTTTTTATCACCATACACCCCTTCAAGTTCATCATCAGGGAAGCAACGAAACGAATCATGCCACTCGCCTTTAACCAACCCACCAGATTCAAGGTCAAAGGGCACACACCATAGAAATAAATCCTCGTTGAAACGGAACACCGGCAACGGTGTAGCAAAGTGCTGATGGCGTGGATATATCAGCATCATATTTCCTTTCCCATTAAGATATTTCTGACCATAGGCAAACATCTGATATAGGTCAGGTTGACTGATTTCATACTTTCTCAGGCTATCATCAGCTCTGCTATCTAGTAGTTTCCATTTAGCATCCAGAACCATCGCCTGCCCGCCGGTGATAATAAAGTCAGGTTTAAGCATGAACCATCGTTGAGATGACTTTTCGCCAGCAGGAACATGCTCTAATAAATACCGGCTCTTAGTTTGTTCAATAAGCTGATAATCGTGATGCAACACTCCAGCCAGACCGCATCCGACCCAGCCCTCATATAACTTCTCCATAGGGAATAACAGAGAAATTCCCTGGTGCGACCCATGTTGAAAGTCAGGATTCAGCTGTTCAAGAATGAGTTGGCACCAAGGTTTTATAGCGCGATAGCCGAAGAGATATTTCCCGTCACTCCATTGGCTCATGGGGTGTATTGTACTGCCACAAACAGGCACTATGTCCTCCAGTTGATGGCTTAGTGAATTTGCCTGCCTCCAGTTTTGCCCCTGTCCGGTCAGTTTAAGCGCCCAATTCAAAGCGGTCCGTAGCAGACGGTTCTCGATGCGCTGAGGGGAAAACTCCGCATAGCGCACATGAAAATGAGTACCTCTACCCGGAGGCATTCTCATTTGCGCAGTGACATTCAACTGACCTCGTATGAACGCGCTATGTTCGTCTTCGATGAGGTGATAATCGAAACGCAGGCCTTTGCGCACCAAATCAGCAAGATGCCTTAAAAACTCACTAATTATCCATTCATGTAGAGGCTGGTCGCTACGTTGTAATATCGCCTGGTTCGCCTCACGAGGGGCAATCCCTAAAGAGGCGCTTAGCATTCGTCGTAAAAGCTGACGCAGGGATACCATCTCAGCCGGAGCTTCAAGCGTGGTTTTTGGTAGAATTTCGATTGACTCACCATTCGGGGATTGTAAATAACCGACATAGTTTCCTAGACGCAAAAACCGTTTCCCTTCTCGGCTGAGAATTTGAGAGGTACCACTCCACTTTTGTTGCAATTGCTCAAGCCAGGAAAAGGTTGCCTCAGAGACAATACCCAAGTCCATACTGGCCGGTTGAGAGTTATCAAAAGTAAGCAGAGCATATTCCCGGACTTGGATCATCATATTATAATCCCCTGATAAGCTTCTGCCGACGCGAAAGCAATTTCATTGATCCGGAAGCGCCGATCAGACAAACTATCCGCAATATCTTTCGGGAATAGTGCTGAAAGTGACGGTAGTTGTGCCGACTGTTGCAACAGAATAAAACGGTGTTCTTTCGCTTTCACCGAATCATTTAGTACCCAACCAATGCGTTCATAATCATCAAAGAAATACTCTCTTAGCAATGGAATGATTTTGTTCCGGAAGATGCTGGCTAGACAGACTTCGCGGTTGGCGTTATTTTCTAACTGTGTGAGTGGCATAAAGTAAGCATGGCCAATCATATGCTCACTATCCAGCAGCGCTTCAATACGATGATTAATACGTGTTAACAACTGCGCGATATCTACGCTAAACGCAGTAATCCCAGTTAACAACTCCGGTCGCGCAGGCATTTCTGTAAAGCTAAAACGACGTCTTAACGCCAGATCCATTTGAATTAACGACTTATCAGCCGTATTCATAGTACCAATTACATAGACATTCCCGGGCACGGAAAATAGCTGTTTAGAATACGGTAACATTAAGGTGCGGGCATCTTCGGCACCCAATCTTTTATCGGGTTCCAACAGAGTAATCAATTCACCAAAGATGCGGGCAATATTACCACGATTTATTTCATCGATAATCAGCACGTGCGGCAATGCTTGATTGTCAATTGTTTCAACGGGAGCCATTAGTTGAGACAGTTTTTCCCTGTCAATTGAGGTGTCCCTCAGCTCATATAATGTCATCTGTGAAAGTGTTTTTAAAAACAACTGTTCCTTTGGTAAGCTCGGCGAATAGGTTCTTAGCCAGTTGACCTTACGCATTTGATGATAACCTGTGCGTTCATCATTAGGTAGATATTGATAATCTCCGGCGATTTCGGCAATAGCTCTAAACTTATGATTGCCATCGGAAATAATAACCAAATCACCATTTTTCATGATGTTTTTAAACATATTGACCGCAGTCAACATGTACTCGCTTCGCTCAACCAGGCTGTCACTCGCTCCATCTATGCGCAGTCGGACATCAGCCGCTGTCGTGCAGCCACTAAAATCAAGGTTATCACCCCAGCCTAATAGAATATAATCGTTCGCCAGGCATTCATCGAAAATATAATCTTCACCGTCAAGGGTATTTCCAAGAGACATTTTCCAAATTCGTCTCCCATTCAAAGACAGTGACTGGGTTGAATTACCACGCGTTTTAACTTCAGCATTCAGGCACAGCTGTTTAAAAATACCATCTACAACTTCGTAGCGAAGCGCGCCAGACTTTTCATCAGTAGTCGCGCGGATCCCTTCGATAAAGTCTTCATAGGAGAAGCTTTGGTGGAAGGTGGTAAACATAATGCGCTGCTTTTCTACCAACGCTTTATAGCGTTCTTTTAGCACCTCGCGCAAGTCATTGCCATGGTGCTCCCGCGTAGCCTGTTGGTACCAGGCATTATCCGCGATTTTGACTGCCATTTCGGTCGTAGTGTAGGTTTTACCAGTGCCGGGTGGTCCGAAGAGAATCTGGTTTAAGGGATACATTAACGGTTGTTCCTTATTTTCGTTGTCTCTTTTTAGTTCGGGCTGAGTCGTTATAGGGGGTTGACCACCCAGCAAAGCCACTAGCGCCTGCAATGCTTCGACTGATTCAACATCAGCTCCGAAACCATATTGGGACGTACCATTGTCTTTCGGATAACGGCGGTAGCTGGTGCTTTTGACTTTTTCCCAAAGGCAGTGGATACCCGTAATACGATCAATTTCCGCCTTCAAGACCAGGGTTTCTGGTGCAAGAACCAATGGACTCTTGTTAACAACTCCGTCCCGACTGCGTTTGACATACAGATACTTTCCATCCCCGAGCGTATGCTCGGATGCATAGCTTGGCTCGAATTTTCCAGCCTCAAGCCGGTAACCCAATTCATTCAACGCCTGGTAAATTTCCAGAGAATTCAGCATATTCTGCACCATTCCTTGATGAAAAAGCGTTAAGCCCCTTTCAACATATCAAACACTACGCGGGCAAAGCCCTTCGCCAGTTCAGGGTTAGAGAGATATTGCACCATCATCTCCTGCTGGGCGTCGTTGCTGTCCATGACGGCGTCATCAATGGCTTTCGGGAAATCGCCCAGCATCGCCTGCTCGCGCGTGTTGTTGGCAATCTGGGTCATCACCGCCTGGTTTTCTGACAGCTTATCGCGCACAGCGAAGGCATAATTGATCATGTCTTTATCGGTCAGGTTATCGGTGACGAACAACTCATTAAGACGGTTCAGGATATTCGATAGAAACTCTTCTTTCTTGTCCTTCGGCTTCGCCGTGCCGACATCATTACCCGGTTTGATTTTGTATTCTGCCGCATCCTCCTGCAGCTTCAGGTGCTGTTCATGAAGCTTCGCCAGGCGATAATGGCTCATCTCCACGTTGCTTAAATCAATCTCATCTTCTTCGATGCGCTGTTCGTGCAGCAACGGACGCAAGTGGCGGGCAAACAGACTCAGTTTCTCCAGGTTCTTGTCGTCGTAATCAACGATTTGCGACATAAACTCGTAAAAACGGACAAAGCTGCCTAGGTCTTTCTTGAAAATATCCAGCTTACTTTTTTCTTTCTCGCATTCTTTGAAGGTATTTTCCGCATTGGTGATCAGCACGATATCGCCGGTCTTTTTGGTACGTTCAAACATCTCTTTAGCCAGCACATACGCATCAGTCGCTGAGGTATAACGATGCTTCCAGCGCTCCACCGCAGGTTTGCAGATATTGCTAATGGCCGCGTTGGATTTGTTTTTGCTGAAGAACGCCTCGCAGAACTGCTCAACCTCGTTCCACAGGAAAATACCGCTGGTGCGCAGTTTTTCAAATAGCTCAAAGACGAGCTGTGGATCGCTAACATCCATCAATTCTGCTGTCTGGTAATACGGCTGGAAAGCCCCCAAAATCTCGTCGGGTTCGTTATAGAAATCGAGCACAAACGTGCCGGACTGCGCTTTTCCTGGATAGGTACGGTTTAGACGCGACAGCGTCTGTACGCACTCCACGTTGGCCAGCTTTTTATCCACATACATAGCGCACAGCTTGGGCTGGTCAAAACCGGTCTGAAATTTGTTGGCCACCAGCATCACCTGATAGTCGTCGGTATCAAATGCTTTGCGCATATCCCGGCCTTTCAGACCTGGGTTCATATTGATCTCGGTGAACTTCTGGTTAAGCAGCGCAAGGCTATTGTGGTCATCCTCGTTGAACTCTACTTCCCCGGAAAAAGCCACCATTGCGCTGATTTTGTCGTACTGTTGCTCGGCGATGTATTTATCAAACGCCAGCTTGTAGCGCACCGCAGCTTTACGCGAACTGGTCACCACCATCGCTTTGGCCTGGCCGGCCAGTAAGTGCATCACATGCTTACGGAAGTGCTCAACGATAACCTTCACTTTCTGCGAAACGTTATGATCGTGCAGCGTCACCCACTGGTTCAGTTTGATTTTCGCTTTTTTGCTGTCCACTTCCCGGTCAGGGTCACCCAGCTTTTGCAGCAGCTTGTACGCCACCTTGTAGTTGGTGTAGTTCTTCAATACATCAAGAATAAAACCTTCTTCAATGGCCTGACGCATCGAGTAAACGTGGAACGCTTCCGGTTTGTTCGTTTTTGACGCCGGTTCAAGCGGGTCAGGGCGGCGGCCAAACAGCTGCAGCGTTTTATCTTTTGGCGTGGCGGTAAAAGCGTAAAAGTTGAGGTTATTGCTGCCTTTACGCGCGGCGACGGTGGCGTCCAGAATATCTTCTGAAGACATCTCTACGTCGTCATCCGTCTCCTCAGTCATCAGCACTTCTTTCAGCTGACGCGCCGTAGATCCGCTCTGCGAGGAGTGCGCTTCATCGGCAATCACCGCGTATTTACGCTGCTTGAGGCTGACGCTGTTTTCAATCGCCTTCAGAACAAACGGGAAGGTCTGAATGGTGACGATGATAATCGGCTGCGAGTTTTCCAGCGCGAAGGCAAGCTTCTCTGATTTAGAACCGTCGCCTTCTTTATTGTTGATTCGCCCAACCACACCATCCTGATGCTCAAACTGATAGATGGTGTCCTGCAGCTGGTCGTCCAGCACGGTGCGGTCCGTCACCACTATCACCGAGTGGAACTGCTTCTCGCCATTTTCATCGTACAGGCGGGAAAGCTGATGGGCCGTCCAGGCGATGGAGTTCGATTTACCCGACCCCGCACTGTGCTGAATCAGGTATTTATTGCCGGTGCCTTCCACTGTGGCGGCGGTGATCAGTTTGTTTACCACGTCCCACTGGTGATAGCGTGGGAAAATCAGACTCTCGCTTTTGTACTTCAGACCAACGGCATTTTCTTTTTCTGTGATTTGCAGATGCACAAAACTGGCGAGAACTTTCAGCAGATTATCCGGCAGCAGCACTTCATTCCACAGGTAGCTGGTGGCGTAGTCGTTGGCATCTTCCGGGATATCGTTCCCCGCACCGCCGTCATGGGTGCCTTTATTAAATGGCAGGAAAAAGGTTTTATCGCCCTCGAGCTTGGTCGCCATAAACACTTCGTACTGGCTGACGGCAAAGTGCACCAGCGCGCCGCGTTTAAAGGTCAGCAGCGGTTCGGCCTTATTGGTGCCTGGGTCCTTTGACAAACGCGTTTTCTTATATTGCGTGATGGCGTTTTGCACCGCCTGCTTAAATTCAGACTTCAGTTCTAGCGTCGCGATCGGCAGGCCATTAACGAACAATACCAGGTCGATACGCCATTTCTTCGCCTTAACGCCCGTTTCTTCAAATGCGGCCTTCGACGCATGCGGGCTGTAAACCAGCTCTGGCACGATGCGGCAAATATTCTGTTTGTAGCGCGTCTGAGTTTCCGGATTAAGATTATGTTCCGGCTTAAACTGGCAGAGGGAAAAACGTGCGTTATGGCTTTTGATACCGTGACGCAGCACGCCGAGCGTGCCGTAAGTGCGGGACAAAACATCGGTGGCGTTGATATCCGCTTTTTTCAGCTGCGCCACCAGCGCATCAAGAAAATGACGCTCGGTATCGGTAGGATAAATTTTGGCAAACTTCTGCCACTCCTGCGGCTGGGTGATCTGCACAAAGGTCAGCGCGTCCTGCGAGTAGAGCGCACGTTCGCGATCGTAGCCGTCGGTTTTACCGCGAATCCAGCCTCTTGCTTCCATCTGAGCAATCATCTCATTCTGGAAAATCAGCTCTTTGGTGCTGTCCATACTCATATGGTGGCCTCCTGTGGCTTCTCAACGTTCTGCCTGTCAGGGGCGACCCAGTCGCGGACGTCGATTTTTCCCGTGACGGCGGCGGAGATCAGGGCAGCGCGGCGTTCTTGCATAAAAGCGACTGCCTGGGTAGCTTTAGCAATAATGCAGCTCAACTTTTCACATTCACTATTTAGATATCTAACAATATCTAGTGATTCTTTAAGCGGTGGAAACACAAATCTTGTAGATTTGAAATCTCCAAGAGAAACTCTTTTTCTTGTACCCTCAACACTTATATCATTGACCACCATACGGCCAAAATCAGAGTTCAGAAGATAAGCAATAAACTCCGGGCTAAAATGCGCCATATTTACTCTGATTCGTATTACATCCTGAGTGATTATTGCACTCGGTTCTCCAACAGGATAGACACATGCATCCCCAGGGGGATCTCCAACTTTAGAAACGACGATATTTCCAGACTCAAGTTTGCATACATCAAGTTGCTTGGCTTTCATTGGTGTAACAAATACAGTGCTCTTGCGGGAGTAACCAGTAGGTTTAATATCCCTTATATATACGACGGGTACGCCATGATCTCTTAGCTCTTCAGCAAGCAAGTCACTGCCAAATGGCCCATTGACAAAACTTCCTCTTGACCCCTCTGAAACATTAACCAATTTCTGCTTTATCCAATGCGCAGGTTCTTTCCCCAACCACTGGACACCAGAATCTTTCATCGGCACATCAGGGTTTAGCCCTTTGGTGACAGCATGGCTAATCACCGCCTGACGTTTTTCTTTCAGCAGTTCAATCAGTTGCTGTTGCTTCTCGATTAGAACATCAATTTTTGCGATTTCATGATCTAAAAATTCGGTTATTTTCTTTCGTTCTGACTCAGACTTTGGTACGGAAAACTTATAATTACTCAAGTGTTCCTGAGTCATGCTTGGCAGGGCGGTATTCGTTGAATAGCGAGAAAATTGTATCGTAAGCGCAAGGTAATAAAGATATTTTGCATCAACATCTTTTTTTAACTCGGTGTAATACATTGTATCAACAGTCCAGAATGGTTCATTGATATATAATGGTTTGTCTATAGTTCCCTTACGCCCAAGTAATACAGATGGCTTGTCATACATAAATTTAGATGAAAACGTAAATTGTCCACCTGACCCCATAACTGGATAGCCATCATCAGCTTGAAAGAATTTATAATCTTGGCCATTTTTTATTGTCGCCATGTTTTTCAATCTAAAAATAGTCCAAGTCTTAGGTACTAGCCCCAACCACTCAACCCCAGAATCCTTATACTCCGGATACGCCTTATACTTAGCCATCAGGAATGCACCTCTTGCAGCAGCTTCATAATCTCGGCGCTGACAGCATCCAGATCGGCATCAATATCTTCCAGCGGGCGCGGTGGCTGATAGACGTAGAAATGGCGGTTAAACGGAATCTCGTAACCGACAATCCCCACCTCACCATCTTTCGCATCGCGTTTGTCTGCATTGATCCACGCGTCATTCACATGCGGCAGGACTTCTGACTCGAAATAGTTTTCAATCAGGTCGCTGGTGGATTCTGCCGGATCCAGCGGCACGTTTTCGTTATCGCGCAGCTCGCCGTCCTGTTCAAATTCGACCACTTTGCCTTTGTATTCAAACGCGCCGTAAAGCGGCTGAGCGGCTTCTTTCAGCGTTTTCTTCACTACCGGCTCGGCATCCGGGTTTTTGGTGGTGATGGCATCGATAAACTGCTTGTTCTCTTTCGCATCCAGCTTCACGCCGGCCGTTTTGATGGCCCCTTTCAGAGTCAGCTGGAACTGGTTGAAGTCATTGCTTACCAGAGTTTTACCACCTGCCTGCGCACCAATATCTCTTTGAATCTGCAGTGCTTTTTCCATCAGTGCGCGCTGCGCCAGCCACAGTTTGCTGTCGAGCAGGTCTTTAATCTGCTTCTCCTTCAGCTCGGCAAATTCAGCTTTGATAATGGCGCGCGCTTCTGCTTCCAGTTCGGAGAAATCACAATAGCTATCTGACTGCCATTGGGATGCGAACTCTTCATACAAACGTTCCATCGGTGCGTTAAACGGCTTCGGCGCAAAGCGCAGAGTCGCAATCGCCTCATCCGTCACCTGAGCGGATAACCGCAGCGGGCGCTCAATGGTCAGACGGCGATAGCCAAAGTCGGTGCTGTTAAAGATTTTGCTGGCGAAGGTTTTCGGCGCTTCGGTTTTGGAGGTGGCAGGCTGGCGACCACGCTTGGATTTTTGCTCGGGGGCTTTTTCCAGACCCAGTTCTTCCAGAGTTGTGGCATCCACCACCTTAAAATCACCGAAGGTCTGGGTGATCAGCTTGATATCGTCTTCGCCCATCTTGTTACGCTTGGAACCCAGCGATTTACGCATTTTTCCGCACAGGTTGGTGCCATCAATCAGCTGCACCTTACCTTTACGTTCAGGCGCTTTCTTGTTGGAGAGGATCCAGACGTAGGTGGCAATGCCGGTGTTGTAGAACATATCCGTTGGCAGCGCGACAATGCCTTCCAGCAAATCGGCTTCCAGAATGTAGCGACGGATTTCACTCTCACCGCTGCCCGCACCACCGGTAAACAGGGGGGAACCGTTAAGGATGATCCCGATACGCCCGCCGTTGCTCACGGTGCCATCCACATTGTGGTTGTCGCGCATTTTGCTGATCAGGTGCATCAGGAACAGCAGAGAGCCGTCGGAAACACGCGGCAGCCCCGGGCCAAAGCGACCGTTAAAACCTTTCTGCGTATGTTCGTCGTTAATCTCGCCCTCGATCTTTTTCCAGTCCACGCCAAATGGCGGGTTGGAGAGCATATAGTCGAACTGATCCAGCGGCAGCTGATCGTTCGAGAGGGTGTTACCCAGCTTAATACGGCTAACGTCCTGACCTTTAATCAGCATGTCGGCTTTACAGATAGCGTAGGATTCCGGGTTTAGCTCCTGACCAAAGGCGCGCATGACCGCGTTAGGATTCAGCTCATGTACATATTCCATGCCTGAAGAGAGGAAGCCGCCGGTCCCGGCCGTCGGGTCATAAATGGTGCGGATGATACCGGGCTGCGTCAGAGCTTCATCATCTTCCATAAACACCAGCGAGGTGGTCAGACGCACGATATCGCGTGGGGTGAAGTGTTCACCGGCGGTCTCGTTGGAGCTTTCCGCGAAACGACGGATAAGTTCTTCAAATACCAGGCCCATATCATGGTTAGAAATCGCTTTCGGGCTGAGATCGGTGGTGGCGAATTTCTTTACCACTTTAAACAGCAGGTTGGCATCTTCCAGCAGGCCAACAAACTCGCTAAATTTAAAGTGTTCGAAGATTTCACGCGCGTCAGTTGAGAACGACTGAACGTAAGTTTCGAGGTTGGCTTTGATGTCATTTTGCCCCATCTTGCCAAGATCCATCTTCGAGGTGTTAAAGAAGGAAAGCGTGCTGGCGCGCAGCAGAAACTTCTCTTTGGCATCTTCCGGCAGTGAGCTGGTTTTTAATTCCTCATCTTTGGCTACCACCGCGTCTTTGGTCTCCGCCAACACACATTCAAGGCGACGCAGTAGCGTAAAGGGCAGGATCACGCGCCCGTACTGCGACTGTTTAAAATCACCGCGCAGTAGATCGGCTACCGACCAGATAAACGCCGCCGTTTGAGAAAAGTTAGTGTTAGTCATGAAGCCCTCGGAAAAGATCGCAGCCCTGGAGCACAATGCTCAGGCAAAAATTCAATTTTGGAATGCAGTGCGCAAAATAATACCTGCTACGAAGACTATCGCAAACGATACAGGACAAAGAATTAACCTGTCTCAGGAGTGCAATTCAATACGTGGCAAAATGTGTGGCAAAAAGGTTATTCGGAAAAAGCAGTAAAGTCAGGCCTGAAGCACAAAGCGGCAGCAGGCGTATCAGCACACAACCAGGCGGAATCCAGTCATGCCGATCGGCAGATACCTGAATGCCTGCTGCGGGAAAGCCATCATCCTTCGACACGCTGAATCTTGCGAGCCGTCTTCCCGATTTACATTCCCGAACTTACTTCCTCCTTCAGATAACCGATAGGATGTGACTGTCCGACTAATGGACTTTATTCGTGATAATCCGCATCGGATCGTGCCGGAATACTATCCGGGGTGGTTGCCGGCGGAGTGAGAGATGATGTTTTTATAAGCAAGATCATGTTAAATTAATAGGAGTTATTAAGTGTTATTAAACGAGGTAATCCCTATGGTTTCTTCTGCCAAACAGACCATCAGCGCTCAGGTTCCAGTTGAGTTGGCGCTTGCCGTTGAGAATCTGGCTATAGAGCTGGATCGTTCAAAGAGCTGGGTAATAAAGGAAGCATTACTCTCCATGCTGGCGGAAAGAGAACGACGCCATCAGAACATCCAGGCCGGTCTTGCCGATGTGGATGCCGGTCGAGTGGTGAACCATTCAGACATGGTGGATTTCGCTAACCGTCTGAAGAAAGCCTGATAAATGGAAATTTACTGGACACGTAAAGCTCAGGATGATCTTGAACGTATCTACCGTTTCGCCCTTCAGTACAGCCGCCAGCATGCCGATGACGTTTTGGATCGCCTGATTACTGGCTGTGCTGGTCTTGCTGCGCATCCGGCCATTGGCGTACAGCAGACTCGGTATGAGCCTCGGGAAGTCCGAAAAGTGTTGTTTGAGGATTATGAGGTTCACTACGAACTTCGTGAAGATGATATCTACATCGTGGATCTCTGGCATACAAAAGAAGAACGATGAAAAGATATTTTTATTACTAGTCGTTCTTTAACTGTTCTCCGAATATTCGATAATCATCTACACCGCGAGTCGTTTTGTTATTGATTTCGGTGACCACCTGAGCGGTCACCTATAACGAGTTCGCAGTTACATAGAATTACTGACAGTTTGTATTTTACAGCAGGCGCTGCTCTAAACTGGTATATATCGTCTGAATTTCACTTTTTAAGCCCTCGCCACGGTAAACCATCGACGTATCGTAACGCTGATACTTATCCTCTCTCGCAGCGCTGAACCAGTTAAACGATCCCAGGCACAGTAGTCCTTCATCGCCAATTACAATTTTACTGTGAACGCGATTGACTAGTTTCGTTGTGATGCCCATTTCGTCTAGCTTAGCCACAGCTTCGTTGAGACTCTGCTGTTTTTCTTTACGCTTTTGATCATTGGTATATTCGATATTAAAATTTCTATCCGTTACTACGGTGATATCAATGCCACGTGAACGCGCTTGGATCATCGACGCCAGAAAACCGGTTTGTTCCAGTTTTTTCCAGGCTAACCACGGGGAAACAATAGTTATATTCTTCCCGATATTACCAAAGGTCTGGTTCAGAAACGCATCATGCTGTTCCACGCCGTGTAGGATTGTAATCTGTGTTTGTGTTGCGCTTAAATCTTTTCGCTCCTGAAACTCAAAGTTCAGTGCATTGCTGGTGGAAGCAAACAGGTATTTCTTCAGCAATCCACGTGGCGAAGAGTCCGGCTGGATCTCAAACAGGTCCATATCACCAAAGACCAGGAAGCTATCTTTAGCGCGGGATACGGCAACGTTCAGCATGCTACTGTTGCTGTCGATAAAACTACCATCTTCATGTTTCGAATAAACCGGAGAGAAAAGCACGATCGCTCTTTCTGCCCCCTGCAACGAGTGCACTGTACCAACCGTAAGCGGATCCTCATCACCGCTACAGTTAATATTGAGCTTGCGTAATGCTACGTTGATAGCGAGGACCTGCGCTGAGAATGGCGTCACGATACCCACCACTTTATGCAATGGTTTATCGTAGTGACGCTCGATTTCTTCTTTGTAAGTCATGAGCCAGGCCGCTATTGTCTCTGCTTCAAAAGCGTTGTAGCGGCTCCCACTGTTTGACTGAATGCCTTTGCCATCAATATGCAGATATCCCATCGCAGGAAAAAGCGTCTTATTATCGATTCCCCGCTTCGGTTGTAACTTGCCGTGATAACACAGAGTATTGCAGTAATCGATAATGTTATCGAAGCAGCGACGGTGCTCATACAGATACATCCCACGAGCTAAATCCGGGTCGTAATGATAGCGAGAATTAAACTGGGCTATCTTCATTACGCTGCCCGATGCTGCACTTTTCCCTGAATCACACACCCGCGCATAGGCATCCGTGAGCTCTTCCTGGGTATCCCCGGTGAGAATGTTCTCTTCCACCATATTGCCGATATCAATGCTCGGTAAACTGTTCCAGATGGGCGCAATCTGCTCCGTATCGCCAATCACCAGCGCTTTCTTCGCTAGTGCGAAGGAGGCCGCTGCCACTTCCGGGAGTACCTGCCCCGCTTCATCGACTATCAACAGATCGGCAAGATTATAAAAATAACTTTTATCATATGTCTTGCTCTTTCCTGCAAAATCACTGGTTTTCATATGGCGGGGTAGCATGTAGCAGGTCATCACAATACAAGGAGTGAGCTTCATTCTGCGTTGCCAGCGGGCCTTAACAGTTTTAGTATCGTTTAGGTCTTTTTCTTTTTGAATATCATCAATTGCCGCCATATTCATTAGCCAACGCCCTTCCCAGTAGTGGGTCGCCAAAAGGAATGCCGGGAATCGGATCTCCATATCGGCAAGCTCATCAGCTCCAGCCAGACTCAGCTCCTCTTCACTCGTATGCCCTAGTGACTGGGTCAGTTCACGCCAATATCGTGTCGCCTCACTTTCGCGCCGGGAAACGTCTTGAGCAAGATCGATTTGCTGCTGATATCCATCCTTTTCTGTTTGTGCCCTGGCAATAAGGTCGCCGATATACGCATCGATATCTTCAGGTGCGGTACCCCGGAATGCGGCCATTCTTGTTCCAAACGTCTCGTCCAGGAAGAGGTTAATCTGGTAGTGGCGCTTGGTACGGACTCCGGGTATCCAGGAGAAGAACGCATACACCATCGACTCTCCCGCACGATAGTGCTGCCACTGCTTTTTTCCTTGTTTCAAAAATTCGATTTCATTCGCACTATCAAGCAGTAACGTACTTTTATTCTGAATATATTGGTCGAGATCTTCACTAATTGCATTACGCTCCTGGCGAAAACGATTCAGGCAGTCCCATGCTGGTTCGATTTGCTTAAGCTGTTCAGACTGCACGCTTAGACATTCATGGAGAATATCTACGACACGTTCGGGAGAGCTGCAATCCGATGATGGGAACGCCGTTCTTGCCTTTTCCAGATAGAAGAACTGTGCACCTTCAACGTATTTCTTCGATTCTATTTGGTTGAAAAAATCATCAGTTTGATATTTTTTCGCGGCGTCGGCCTTTCGAATCGAAGAAGGGAAGTAAGCACCATAACTTTTTAGGTCAGGTAGCCAGCGCCCGGACATAGTCCCGGAGCCAGTGGAAAAATCCTTACCGAAGGCTTCGATGATGTTGGTCACAGCCTGATTATTGGTTGAGGTGGCAATCACCACCGGCGGCTCGGTTTTGTTAAGGGCCGCTCTTGCCCATTCAGTGGCAATGATCGAGAGAACCAGAGTGGTTTTTCCGGTTCCCGGCGGACCATTAACCGCGAGGATGTCACCCGATTGCAGGGTGAGGTAATGGTTTAGGGCATCTCGCTGTGCCATTGCCAGAGGGAACTCATTCCCGGAATGCCCCAGACGCTCACAGAACATTGCATTAGCAGCAAGGAGAGGTTCTACAGATGGCATTTCAGTCGAAGCAAAGCGCTTTAGTAATGGAACCTCTTTTTTGCACGATAGTAGATGGTCGTACATGGGCAGGATATGGAGACTGGCTCCTCCGAGTTGGTTCGCTTTTATAATGTAACCATACTTAGCCGGTTCGTATTGCTCGTGGGTCGAGAGCCATGTTTCAGCCACGTTATTTAGGAGATTATTTGAATCAGCTAGAAACTTTTGCCACCGCAGCTGATGCTTCGCATAACGTTCTTCTCGCTGCTCGTCATTTTCATCACGGTGTTCCTGTTCGTCATCTTCCCCAAAGGTAGTCGAGTTATGCGTGGTTTTGTATTTGTCATATTGCGCCATCTCGCCAATTGTGAAGGTGCCTCTGGGGACCGGTTCAAGTAGATCGCGAGGAATGGTTGTTTCTCCTGTGGGGAATAAAAAACCTTCACGATTAAGGTGAGCAGAAGTGACCAAAGGAGTAACGATACCCGGCACTCCGGCCATCCGCTCTTTGCCATGCTGTTTTTGGCAGATCCATGCTTGTGGGCGTAGCATTACTTTAACGGTTTTAACCGTATCGACTTCTCCCTTAAAAAAAGCGCAAACAATTTCCTCATTCAATCGTCCAGTTGAAATATCCATCCACTGGGTGAATGCATTCGTCTCTCTGGACTCAAATGCCCCTTTGCCAGACTCGGCGTCTGCTAAGGAATTGCGCCAATATGACGTAAAACCCTGAGTGTTCCTGTCCATGTTCTTTTCTCCCTGCCTAAACTGCCTTGATGTTGATTAATACAATGATGGATTTATTGAAAAGATATAAATCTTAACTGTGAGTTTTAATGGTTTTATCAAATCCTTCATGTCAACCTTTTCACTTCAACTCTCTTTTATTAGTCTTGCCGATGCTTTGATAAAACACATAATGAAAATTATAACGACTCCATCCATACTATGGTCATAATCCGTTTCCCCACAATTATAAGCAGTCATGCTCGAACCAATAATGCCTATGAACGTTGTAATAAACACCATAGTGCTTGCAGAGTCAGCATGAACAAGAATATATTTTTCAAATGTCGCATCATCCGCAACTTTAGCACCTTACTCATAAGCTGTTAGGAGGGCATTTAGCATACATCCAATTTATTTTCAATGGTTTTTTATATGATAAGTAGTTATTAATTATGCGATTTCTCGCTCTCATTTTATTGAAAAAATAAATAATTTAGACTTCACCACTGACTTTCCACAAAGCTATGCGCAATTTCTACTTTTCATTAAAAATTGCGCATAAGTAACCGAACTAACCCTACAAACTCTCCCAGCGCGGCAATCCATTAGCCCGCCTGCGCCAGTGGTGGAACAGCGCCATCAGTACACCAAAAATCAGGCCGGCCTTGCAGCTGGCTATCAGCAGGGCCATCCCGCTGAAGTCGGCGTCATTCCCCGAGACAACTCCCATAAAGATGCCCCACAGCGCGCCAAAGGTGAGAGTGAAAAGCAGCAGGGTTTGCCAGAAGGGAGCGAACGGCAGCGGGGGCATTTTTCCCCCCAGTTTCCACACCAGGCGTAATATCGGTGGGGCATAATTACTGCGCCACATATTTTTACCTTCCATCAGCGTAATCGCTTTATTCTTTTTCTCTTCAAATCCCATGAACAAATTCCTTTTGTAGAAAAAAACGGCGGTATTTTCGCCGCTAAAAGCGGCACTTCAGTTTTAATGAAGAGGATTTATAAAGTCAAATTTTGAGCGATGAGAGCTGAATTATTATGACATTCCTCCGAGGCAGCCAGTGCGACAGACTGACCAACAGCGCGGCATAACCCCTTTTACACCCTATAATCTGTTTTTGTCAGATACAGCTTATAGGGTGTTTTAGGCGTTATCCGTTAACCTCAATGCGTTTTCGCCGGATATCGGCAGCGGTAGAGGGCAGCTGTTTTTTCAGTTTGCGCAGGCCGGCGTTGCGCTGGCTGTAGCGGGTGGAGATGGCGCTATTTTTCTGGCTATAAAGCGGATCCTGAATGCTTCTGCCGCAGAAAAAATCCAGCACGCAGTCATATTCGCTCTGGGTCAGGCCCACCATGGAATCCCCCGTGGCAATTTCCTCTCTCCGTGCCTGGATTGGCAGGCAGTCCTGTCGGAGAGGGAGCATGGTGAGTTGCTCGGCGATATCCTTCAGGCTCACCGCTGAGTCAATGGCGATAACTTTACGTATCAGGTCCGGGCTAACCTGCGATCTCAGCGTGTGGTAGAGCCAGTTAAAGGCGTAGGGCGTAATGATCAGCACTTCGTCCGGCGCTTCAGGCTGGCGCAAATAAACGGCGGTTTTCTTCAAAGCCAGCAGCAGTGATGCCGGATCGCGGGGCAGATAAACGATCAGCCTTTTGCACGCCTCTCCGTCAAAGTCCTCCAGATCTGCCGATATATCGGAAGCGGCAACTATTTTGATAATAACTTCGCGGTTATTTTCCAGCAGCTGACTCAGTCCAACGGCAGCCATGGTATCTGAAGCGAAGATATAGTCTTTTCCCTGCGCAGAAGTGAAAGTATCAACCATGATTATTTCCCTTGTGAGTGCGATGATGTTTTTAGAAAATAAGTCATTCACCCAGAATAGATCCGGGTGAATCGAATTTTAATTACATGGCGTATTAATAATAACCAATGTGTATTTGTTTTCAGCCGGTGTTTATTCCATTAATAATCGACCGCGAAAGTATTTCCCGGTACTGAGGTTGCTATCTTTTATTCGTAGACAAAGGTGACCTCAATAATTGACTGAACGTTTCCGGCAACGACCTGTGGCCCGGTACGCGCATATTGCGCGGTCAGGCCCAGATTGACGGCAGAGGTGCCTACCGTGCCCAGCGATATATTCTGCTGCGTTTTGACGATCCCGGCGTTATTACGCAGCTGAACCCCGACGCCCTGTGCGGGCGAGTTGCTGGCCGTATTGGTAAAAATGGTGTTGGCCATATCGGTGGTGTTGCCCATCAGGTAGTAGGAAAGGCTGTGGCTTGCCGCGCACCGCACCGTTAGCGGCACTGCCGCCGTGCCCGGATAGTCCGGCAGGTTGACGTTGACGTCGCGTGCCGAAACATCGCAGCCGCCGGTCGGAACTATTACCGAGTTTGCCGCGTAGATATTCCAGACAATCACCTGTACATCGCTGCCGCCTTTCTCCAGTCTCAGACTGGCTATCAGGCTGCCCTGGGGGATCACCACGCCGCCCGCCGCGCCCGTTGCGGTAAGATAAAGAACAACGTCCCAGGGCCGATAGTCGGACCAGGTATGATTTACGTAGGCGGTGGCCGTCGTCGTCGGGAACGGGTAGCTAACGCCATAATAGCGCATCGAACCTTTGAAGTTGGTCAGCGCCCCGCCATAGGCAGAAGAGGTGCCCACCCTGATCGGATCGAGGTAAACCTGCGGAAGATCGTTCTTACACTTAATACTGTCACCCAAATTAACGACCAGGTTTTGGTTAGGCTGTAACTCCGGTTCGAGCGTTACGTAAACGCTGACCGTGCCGGAGGAGCTTAGCGGTGTTCCGTTCGCCATACAGGTAAACGCACTGGCCCCCAGCGGCAGCAGCAGTAATGCCGTACACAGCAGCGAAAACGCGATCCCTTTTTTCATCATTGCATCTCCGAATTTATAGCCATGTGTAGGTAATATCGATGGTTGACTGGATGGTGCCCTGGGTCGTATTTCCCGCAGGGGAAATGGCCCTTACCTGAAGCGCAAAGCGGGTTGACTGGCTGGCATCATCTACCGCGCGGATCAGTGAACCGCCGGTTTGAATGTTGCTGCCGGTGCTGTCAGCCAGCTGTAGCGCAATATTTTCCGCGCTGCCGGCATTTTTGAAGTAGATGCCGGTGGCATCAGCCGTGCCGGTAAACACGGCGGTCACCCGGCTGGTGCCGACCGGACAGTTGATCAGGCTCAGATTCACCGTATGCCAGGGCGACGTCGAACCTGCTGCCGTCATCGATGAGGTGCTCAAATTACCGAGGGGCACGTCGGTGTTTACCGTCTCGATCGTGCAGGCCTTTGCCACGACCCGCCCGTTCACGGTGATCGTCACATCAGCGGCATCGACGGTGCGGAGAGTCAGCAGCAGGAGGGCCGCCAGCCAGAGTGTATTTTTTCGTTTCATAGTTCCTCTCTGCCTCACTGGAACTCCAGCGTCATGGTTGCCGTGGCTCTTACCCGCCCGGCCGTGACCGGAAACTCGTTGGCAACCATACGTGCGTAGAATTGGATGGCGTTGCCGCTGCCGGCTTCGATGCGGTTCCAGCCGAGACTGTCCTGGTCAAGGTTGATGTAAACAACCTTTCTGGTCGCATCCAGAATCTGGATACCAATACCTTCCGCGGCGTCATCGGCTGAATCATTCTTGAGCAGAGGGCTGTCCGGCGAGATGGCTACGCCGCTGAATCCAAGCCTGACGCCGGTTGCCGCACTGCCGCAGTTGGAAAAAACGATGCTGAACGGCACCATTTCCGAGACGCTTCCCTGGGACAGAAACTGCTTGCTGGCATGCGTTTGCAGGTTAACGCTGAAGTTCTGCGACTCGGTGGAAATCTCGCAGGTGTTATCCACCACGTTACCGGTGATGTTAAGCGTGCTGTCGGCGGCATGGGCAGGGCTTATCATCAAACCCACGGCCAGACTCAATATGCAGAAAGTCGTTTTCATCATCCGTCCTTAATTCTGCCGCCGGCAGTCCAGCGTCGCGTAGCTCAGCGCCTGTGACTGATTGGATGCCGGCAGCGTATAAGCCGCAGAGCAGCGTTGCGTTGCACTCTCGCCCCAACTGACGTTAATCACGCCGGAGAGCGGCAGCCCGGTCAGATAGGTTTGTCCGCTGTCCCCGACAATGCTGCTGCTGTCACCGCCTTCCAGAGAGGAGGTCGCACCAAACGGAACGGGTTTACCGTCCATGGTGAGCGTCAGCAGGGCCTTCAGCCCCACGTACGCCCGGAAGTCAGCGCGTACCACCGCGCCGTGCGTCGGCACTACGCTGACGACCGCGTCTTCAATATCAACGTTATCCGGCAGGGTACCGGTATTAAGGGCAATGCGGTTTTCGCGGTACTCGCTGGCGAAAGGCTGGACGGCGTAGCCGCGCCAGTCGGTGCGCACGCCGGTCTGGTTCTCCAGGGCCACGTTTTCAGCGCCGGGAGCAGCGATCAGGACCACCGTGTCATTCAGCGGCTGGCTGAGCGTCACGCCGTTAGCATGGGCCAGCACGCCGCCGCTTAAGCCGTAATAAACCTGTTTATACCCCTCGCTGTTGCTGTAGCCGAGATTGGCATTGCCGTAGGCGCCTTTGTAGTAAAGCGATGCAGAATGGGTTGACGAGTCTTTGTACTGACCGCCGCCCGCGTAGCCGGTTTGGGCGCTGTAGCTCAGGTTATTCCCCTCAAGCAGGGTGCCGTAGATCCCTGCCTGGCTGGTGGTTCTGCCTTTTAAATCGTTGGACATGTTGAAGCTGGCGTTGGTCCGCTTAAACGCGGAGGTGGTGTCAGAGCGCATCCAGTGGCTGAAGGGCACGCTGACGCTAAAGGCCAGCATCTGATCTCGGCCATCCTGCCAGGCATTGCGGGTCAGGCTGTAGTTTAACGACAGCGTAATGTCCTGAACCGCGCTGCTGAGACCGGCCTGAAGCTGGGTATCGCTGCTACCGGTATTCCAGTAAGTCTGCTCACTCCCGGTAAGGTAGAACGTGGATCTGTCCCCGACCTTCTGGGTGACGGTGGCCTGAAGTTTGCCGCGCTTGTTATAGCCGAGGTTGTAGTAGTCGGTAATTTTCGGTGTGACCTGTAGCGGGCCGTCTTCGGTGAGAATGGTGTAACCGCTCATCCGCTGCCAGGTCGTATCGGCCAGGGTGTAGTACCCTTTTGTCGAGTAGCGATAGCCAACGACCTGAAAGTTAGTGCCGGTTTCAGAGAACGCTTTGCTATAGAGAAAGCGCAGCGACTGCCCGTTATGGCTGCTGTCGTCGTTAAGGGTTGCGCTGGCCTGAGTAACGTCAAACGACGCCGCGCCCAGTAAGCCCAGGTTTTTCCCCACGCCAAGGTTAAAGGCGGTGTAGTTGTCGGATAGCTGCGTACCGCCGTACAGAGTAAAGCCGGCGGGAAGTCCCCACAGCGCGGTGGCCTGGGCAAAGTCAGGGCTGTCCTGCTGGCCGTTACCGCTGCGATATTCTGCGGCGGTTAACGCGTATTTCACCCGGCCTTCGCGCTGGAGCACCGGAACGGAGGAGTAGGGCACCGCGAAGGACTGAACGGAGCCATCGGCTTCGGTCACCGTGACCTGAAGATCGCCGCTGTTACCCGCCGGATACAGATCGTTGATGGTGAAAGGCCCGGCGGGGACGGTTATCTGATAAATCTCGTAGCCGTTTTGTTTAACCGAAACCCGCGCCGTTCCCCGGGCAATACCGTGTATGACCGGCGCAAAACCCTGCTGGCTGTCGGGCAGCATGTTATCGCTGGAGGCCAGCTGTATGCCCCGGAAGTTAACGCCTTCGAAAATTTCGCCAGACGTATAGCTGTCGCCCAGCGTCAGGCGACTTTTCCACGACACAATATCCCGCTCAAGATAGGTATTCACATGCTGCCATTTATTGCTGTCGACGGCGCTGGACTTGTTACTGCTGCTGTAGCTCCACGTTGAATTATCCCGCAGCCGCCAGGCATCAAAATTAAGGCCGCTTTGCAGATTCAGCCAGGCATAGCTGCTGTCACCGGTGTTAGACGATCTGGCGTTATTACCGGTAAACGCGTAGTTAAGAATGCCGGCCGTTACCCCATGATTCCACAGATCGGGTGGAATATAGCCGTGGGCCTGGCGATTCATCAGCGCCTGAGGGACGCTGAGATAGAGACGTTGCAGCCCCACGTCAAGATGGCTGGAGGCATCTTTGCCCAGCATCGTAAGCGGAACGCAGGCATCACTGTCGATAGCCGCGATGCCGGGAATGGTCAGTGTGCTCACGCCCATAGCGGCAAGCTGGCCGCGGGTCAGGCAGGGTTGCAGGGACTGGCCATCTTCACTCATCGTAAACGTCACGCTGCGGGTGGTCATGAAGCCGTCGTTCATATAGATGTCAACGCGGTAGGTACCGGGAGGGGCTTCAAGTCCACTTTCAAACGCGGATAAATCCGCAACCGCAGCGGGGTCGTCCGCAAGAAAGCGCGGATTAAAATAGATTTCAGCACAGGCCGGGACCGTGGTGCCGAGGGTCAGGCACAGCACAAGCGGCTTAAGCGTTAAGCCACTAAAATATGGTTTTTTCTTGTTATCTTTCATGATATCACCAAGACCATTTTAAGCATGCTTAATAGGGTTAATGAAAAATTAACCTCTTATTAATAAACCCGGAATGTGCAGCGGAATAAATCAACGCACCCCGTACGGGAGTTAATTGACGTTGACCTGAATAACCGGTGTGAATGCACCAAAGTCATTGACCGTCTGATAGCTGAAGGTATTGTTTGCTCCGGCGGGAATAGCAATCTGGGTTTTTCCCATCGGTGATACCATAAAGCTTTTCAACTCTTTATTGTTCGACTTCACATTCGTGACGGTAACGTAGTAGGGCGTTGGGTTATCGATATTCAGCTGGTTACCCGAGCGGGAAAAAACAAGCGCCGCAGGCGCTTTTTCCGGAGAGACGCTCAACCCGGCAGGGCGGTAAAAGAGTTTAATCCTGCTGACGATTGCGAACTGCAACAGGTTCTTGTCTTCCTGCGATTTATCCGCGGAGGGAATGGCTTTAACATTCAGCCACATCAAGGTTTCGCGGTCTTTCGGCAGGCTGTCATTGGTACCATCAATGATGCGTAGGGTGTTCTCTTTCTTGCCTTTCATGACGAAAAGCGGCGGCGTAATGACAAACTGATTGGTTTTTTGGCCGGCTTCATTTTCGACCCATGACTGGATCAGGAACGTACTCTTATCATCGTTATTGCTAATCCCCAGCGAGGCCTGCTTCTGGTTTGCCGGATAAACCACCCGCGTCGCACCCAGCGCAACCCCGGCCCAGGACTGATTAATGCTGAATATCAGGATGGAAAACAATGCTGCAATAAATAAATATGGCTGCTTCACTTTAATCACGAATAGCTCCTGATAGTGGTAAGTTATTTTTACCCCATCATCACTGTGGGATAGTAAAACGTCTGGTTAAAAACGCGTATTGCGCTTTTTGAGACACATGGGACTACTGATAAATGAGCGTGAACCAGGCCTGCGCATTGGCATATCCGCCAACTACGTGGTCCTGAGTCGCGCGGTATTTTGCCACCAGGTGCAGCGTATAAGGGCCGGAAGCATCCGGCCTGACGGGAACCTGTCCGGAGTTCAGCGGTATCATTTGCCCGTCCTGGTCAAACAGGGCGATAGCGACGCCTTTAGCCGCGTTGTCACGATCCTCTATCGCCAGCAGATCAACATTGGTTTCATCGCTGACGCCGTGGAATACCACCGCCATATTGCGACTGACGTTCTTATTGCAGTAGCTGAAGCGGATTTCAAACGGGACGGCGTCGGCATAGTCGCCGGTTTTTTTAAACTGATTGGTGCTGATTTCGCCCATTGGCAGTGTCAGCAGCCTGTCACCGTCATTCACCGTGCAGGTATCAGAAAATACCTCGCCCTGAAACCTCAGCATTCCGCCATGCAAAGTGACACTCCGCTCATCAGCCTGGGCCGTCTGTATTAAACACATCAGAATGATAAGAATGACATTTTGCATAGCTCGTTCCATTATCCAGAGAAGTAGTACAGGTCATCCCTGACCTGAAATCAGTCCATGTCACGCGTCATTACTGGTATTGAACCTGGAAGGTTGCGTCGGCGTTAGCAGTACCGGCGGTTGATGCTCCGGTTGCGTAGTAGCGTGCCTGGAAAGGCAGGATATTGGTGCCGTCGATCAGGGTTTTCGGAACGCTGAAGCTTGCGCCGTCCAGCTCAAGTGCCGAACCAGAGGCATCCAGAATCTGAACACCGACATTGTCGGCTGAGCCGGCTGCGGAGCTTTGCAGTGCCAGAACATCCGCGATGACCGCGCCGGTCGCGTCAGTTGCCGCCACGCCGGAGAAGCTGATAGACGCCGTGCCGGACACATTAGGACCGCAGTCGTTCAGCTGAATATTGAAACCTACGGCACTGCTGGTGTCGCCGCTGGCGGCCAGGGTGCTGGATTTAACCTGGCCAAGCTGCACGGTCTGGTTAATGGAGCCGGCATCCACAGCGCAGGTGGCATCCACAATTTCACCTTCAAAATGTACTTTGCCGCCGTTAACGATAACCGCTTGAGCAGAGAAAATGCTCAGGCTAAATACGGACAGAACACCAAATACCAGAGATTTATTTTTCATATAACACCCTTTATTTCTGAATTGAAATTTACGTGTGGTAGTTAAATCCATCGAATCCCGGATAAATCCGGTATCGTCAGGGTTAAATTACATTGCTGATGACGTGTCACTTAACATCCTGTTTTAAAAAAATCCCACGTCCGTGTTACCTCATAGAATGAAGTTAGATTTTCATGTTTTATTTCCCTGTTTTTATCAGGGGCTAACGGCATTAACACCGCTGGTTAACGCTATCTGAGTAATAAAGTAAGAGATAAAAAATAAACAGGGGTAACCATGTTTACTTAAACTGGTTTTTATACGCCAATAAATAACCTTGTGTTCATAGTGTATTAACATCTCAGTGTGTCTGGCAGCATTTTACTCAGGGATGAGTAACTATGCCTGCTTCTTAGAGAGATGGTTTCTTTTTTGATGGTTTAGATAGTTTTACTTTTCTCAAACGTATTTCCGTTAATTCTTAAGCAAGACTATAGGATATTTCTTAAGGCTATGAGAAATCGTTTTAAACGTTCTAATAATACTTAAAGATAGGCAGGGACTATCATAAATCACATTTTTATCGTAAAAAACGATCAATCGTAATCTTATCTTGCTGATTTTAATAAAAATTAACATTTTTTTGACACTGATTTTTTCTGTGTTTTTTTGGATCACCTATCCCGTTGTTTTCAATGGTTTTTTAATGGCTTTTTATTTCTGTGGATATACCTGTGCAAGCTTATTAGGAAAAGTTTTTGTTTAATGCCATGATTTAAATCATCTTTATGCATGATTGTTTTAAATGATGATAGTTATCATTTGCAGTCTTATTTTGTGAATTATTGTACAAAAGTTAAGTCATCTGACTTTTTTATTTAGATTTGATTAGATTGTTCGCTCTGATATACGAATGAGGCATATTTTATTGCAATTTCTCTAATATGAACTATGACAGCAGGGGGGGTGAGCGGCAGGGAAGATCGTGAGCTCATTACTGCGATAACGGTGCGTGTCGGGGGAGGAGATAAAACGGTGAGCGCAGTGCGTTAAAAACGCTCACCTGGCGACGTTATTAATTACCCTGTCAGTTGGGCTGGTTCATTTTTCCCATCACAAAGGCCAGATTCGCGGCGGCAATAAATACCGAGGCGCGGGCATCAATCTGCAACTGCTCGGCGGTCAGCAGGCCATTCGCCGCTTCGTTAGCCATGGTAACGGTGCCTACGCCGTTACGATAGGCCTCTACCGCCGCATCAAAGGTGACGGAGGCGGTTTTGACCAGATGAAGGGCCGCCCTGTTGGATTCCAGCGCTGAACGCAGCGTGTTGCTGGCAATAACAATTTCACGATAGGCATCATCCTGGATCTTTTGCAGCCCCTCGTTGGCAACATTCAAGCGTGATTCCGCCTCCTGCACGCGGGCCAGACGGATGCCGCCGTCATAAAGGGGAACGCGGACGCCCAGCAGGATATTGGAAGAGGAGGTCTGCGGGGTCGCTGCCGGCAGTCCGTCGGTTTCAAACCGGGCGTGGCCGCTTGCCAGCGCACCCGCCAGATAAACCTTGGGCAGGAAGTCAGCTTCCGTTGCTTTTACCGCTGACCTTGCCGCCTGCGCCGTGGCATAGCTGGCCAGCACATCCGGGCGCTGGGACAGCGCCTGTTTGATCATGGTTTCGGTGGGGCGCGGTACGGTTTCAGGCAGCGGCGTCGCTTCATTGTAGGCGACCTTAATATCAGAGAGCGGTGACAGGCCGACGGCCCGCAGCAGCGCCTGTCTGCTGTCATCTTCCATCCCCTGCGCGAGAACAACATTCAGCTGAGCCTGGGCGACCAGCTGCTGCGCCTGCGCGACCTCAATCACCGTTGCCACGCCGTTTCTGCGTTTGTCCTGCGCAGCATCCAGGATCATCTGACTGTTTTTCAACATCTCCGCGTTGATTTTACTGCGTGACAGCGCGGCGCCGTAAAGGTGATAGGTATGAGTCACATCATGAATAATTATCTGGTGGATGCCGTTAAAGGCCACGTTAGCTGCCCAGGAGAGATGCTGTGCGCCTTCCGCCAGCGCGCTGCGCTGCCCAAAATCAAACAGCAGCCACTGAAGTCCCAGCGCCGGAACCACCGCGCTGTTGGTGCTGTCGATATCGCTGTAGTTGCCAATACTGTGGGGCAGCGGAGTGCGTAGTTTCTGATAACCGGCAATCACCGACGCGGAGAGCATGGGTAAAAATGTGGCTTCTACCATGCCGACGGCCAGGGCCGCCTGGCGCGCCTGTTCCCACGCGATGCGCGTATCCGGATTTTTCTGCTGTGCCAGGTTAATCAGAGCGGGCAGCGGATAGGCCATCTGCGGATCGATCGCCACCTGCGGCGTCAGCGCAGCGGCGGCGGGATCGGCGGGCAGGGTAAAGTCATGATTGCGATAGGACTCAGACGGCGGGCCGGGAGTCCACGGCTGCGAGGGCGAAGGCGGTGCCAGATCCAGCCGTTCGGTCGCGCAGCCTGTCAGAAAGAGAGCGCCTGCTGCTGTCGTTGAGACAGCGATGGCCATACGTTTTAAGCCGCGTCGCAGCAAATCCTTCATCCCAGAAGCTCCTTTAACCGCCTGATGCGTTGATGGACCGTTGCCCCGGTTTCGTTTTGTGCTGCCGTTATATCGGGGACGGATAAATTATCCGGCGCTGTACTCTTCGCTTTTCCGCTAAGGGCACACAGCCGATCGATTTCTGACTGCGGCTGCTGTATCGGTAAAAAAAGCACCGGACACAGGCTTTTCACCTCGAAGAGTATGGCGCGGTATCGCAGATTTTCAGCCTGTGACGTGCGTATCGGTCCGGGCTCAAAAAACACCAGCTTAAGCAGTTCGCCCGCGGCGGCCGCGTTTTCTTCTACCCGGCTGGCCTCCAGGGTGCGCTGCGATCGGGAGAGGGGAGGCAGTGCGGCCAGCCGCCCCAGCGCCGAGACGGCATCGTCAGTGCGGCTGCGCACCGAGTTGATAATGGGCACCGGCCAGAGCAGCGTGAAGATGATGAAGATAACGATATTACCCAGCAAAATACCGGCGATCCTGTCGAACGCCACGTCCAGATCGCTGCTGGGCGAAAAGCCGTGCAGTACGGTGAGCAAAAAGGCCAGCCCAATCTGGATACCGCCATAGGCGATACGCTCATTGCCGGATGACACCCACGCAGCCAGCGTCAGCGTCAGGAAGACCAGAACCATCAGCTGGCCGATATCGTCGGTCAGCGGTACGATATAGATCAGTGAAAGGATGCCAATGGTGGCTCCGATCAGACAACCGGTAATGCGCAGGGCAAGTTTGTGGATCGTTTCCCCGGTGGTGCCGAGAACGGCGACATAGCAGGTGACCATGGCGGTGTGGATATCCTGCCAGTCCAGAACGGTATAAATGAAATAGCAGATCACGCTGGCGGCGGTGGTCTTTAAAGCAAACTGGACGTGGACCGGATTGGAGAAGGCATCCGCCGCCATAAACGTCGATTTCGGGGCCTTGGGAATGGCCTGACTATCCGGGAGGCGCAGCGTCCGCAGCGCGGCGTGGATCTCGCTTTCTCCCTCCGGTACCGCGTCGCGGTCGGCCTCTGCTTTTAGCAGGGCATCGGCCGCCCGTCGGCAGCTCTCCGCCAGCGCTTCACGGGTCGCCTGCGGCAGTGACGAAGAGAGCGCGGCCGTGGCTAACAGTACCCGATAGCTGCTGGTGATGGCGGCTTCCATCCAGTTCATCTGCTCCGCGGAGCGAAGGCTAAACAGCCGTATCAGCATGATACGCTGCTGATGTTCTTCCTGGCCCTCCAGCAACAGCTGCTGAAGTTTTTCGCCGTTGGCCGCATCCGGTCGATCCAGCATTTCAGCCGCCACCGTCAGACGCTCCGACAGGCTGGCGCAGAGCAGTGTCCAGGACGATCGGCCGGCCACCAGGTTAAATCCGATCAGTAGCAGCATCGGAGAGGCGGCCATCAGCCAGGCATATAAAATCGCCCGGGTGGCCAGTTCGCCGTTCGGGATTTCACCCAGCAGGCTCATAATAAAGGCGATAACCAGCGCGATAATACTGCCGACCGGGCCAAGCTTACTGGCCGATCCCAGCCAGAGGAACAGGAAGGAGCTGCCCACCAGCACGATCATCCGCACCGGGGGATACCCCAGCGCATAGGGCAGGATCAGAAAAATCAGCCCGATAATGATCGACACCAGGATGATGATCGCCAGCGCCATCACCATACTGATCATCTTGTCCGGCTTCATCACGAACAGGAGCAGATAACAGCTGATCGCCGACTCAGGAATTTGATAAACCATGGCGAGGAGCGCCATCAGCGCACAGAGCGCCCCGACGCGCCAGGCCATGGCAAAGCGGCCTGGAAAATTCGCCAGGTCGCTCCAGATCTGACGGAGGATGACCCGTAGCGGGTAGCTAGCAGTCGGTGTTGTCATGCACAATCACAACGGCGCTGGCGCCTACGCGCATGAGATCCTCCGGCGGATCGAGCAGCTCAATCCGCACCGGAAAACGCTGGGCAACGCGCACCCAGTTCAGGGATTTAGGAACATAAGGAAGATTACGCGGAATAGAGATCTGATTCTCCGAGCTGATCCCCCAGCCCACGCCGGATACTTTCCCCTTCAGCGCCCGGTTTCGGTCGGTCATGGCGTATACCGTAGCGCAGCTGCCGATGGGAATCGTTTGCAGCTCCGTCTCGCGGAAGAAGGCAGAGGCGTACCAGCTTTCGCTGTTAATCAGCACGAAAATGGCCTGATCCGGGATCACGAACTCCCCCGGCGACACCTTCAGCCCGACCACCAGGCCATCGTTAGGCGCACGGATAACGGTATTTTCCAGCGATCGTTCCGCAATTCCCAGGGCCGCGCGCCGTGCCTCGACCAGCGCCGCCGACCCCTCGGTGGTGCTGATTAACGCATCCGACGCCACCGACTGTTTCAGAGCCTGCTGAAGACTGATCTCGGCATCACGCTTCAGGGTTGCCGCGTCATCCACCTGCTGCGCGGTGACATAGCCTTTTGCCAGCATCGGCTGGAGTCGCGCCAGGGTCTGGGTCGCCAGCTTAAGATTGGTTCTGGCGCGAACAATCTGCGCATTGGTGATATCGGCATTCGAGGTTTCCGCCACCACCGTACGATGCTGCGTGGTCTGGGCGGCTTCCGCCATCTTCAACTCTGCGCGCGCCTGCTCAACGCCCAACTGATAGAGATGCGGATCGATGGTAAACAGCACGTCTCCGCGACGAACCCGGCTGTTCTCCTTCACATTAATTGAAATGATGCGCCCGGGAACCGTACTGCTGACGTTAACCACGCTGGCACCAATATTGGCATCGTCAGAGGACGGATTAAGGTGGTGCTGACGTAATGCCATCCACACCAGTATCGCCGCGACGATAACGACGCAGACCCCGATTATGATTGCTGTCCGACGCTTGCCGTCAGTGTGTTTAGTTTCAGTCATAGTCTTATCGCGTAGAGAGTAAGAGATACAGGGTGCATGCGACGATCAGGGCAAGACAAATGTAGATAAACAATCGGAAAGGCAGTATTGCATCCAGACCCAGACGGACAAAAACGACCCGCGCGATGATGGCGGCAGCGATGCCCAGCACGGCGCACAGCATCCACAGCGGGAAATAGGAGTCCAGCAGCATGAACTCGGGTGCGCCGAAATTTGAACAGCCGGTGAGAAAAACGCAGAGCGCCACGGCCCCGCATAGCGGGAACCGGCAGTTTTGGAACCACTGACCTGCATACGCAGATACGGATGAAAAGCGTGGCTGATATTTCATACCGGTGCCCCTGTGCAAAGAAGAATACCGTGGCCTTACTGAGAAAATGTTAAGCAGGTAACGCCGTAAGTTCGCCGTGTTACAGCGTATTTTTATATATCTGACCATCTTTCATGATGATTTTAAACGCGTTGTCGGGGGCGGAAACCAGATCAATATCCGTCAGCGGATCGCCATCAACAAGTAGAATGTCGGCGTAGGCTCCGGCTTCAATCACCCCCAGCCGGTTCGGATAAGGATTACGTGGGCCGGACATCGCGCAGAGTTCAGCGTTGGTGCCGGTGGCCATCTTCAGGATCTCCGGCGGCGTATACCACCTTTTCAGCTTGGCCAGCTGCGCGCCCTGGCGGGTGGCCAGATGCGCGTTAAACAGCGTATCCGTGCCCCAGGCCGTTTTGATCTGGTACTGCTTAGCCAGCTGGTAAGCCTTGTCGGTGCCGGCCGACATCACCTGCTGTTTTTCGCGGGACGCCGCCGTTGCCATCGGCACCTTGTCCTCGTCGATCAGGAACGGTTGCAGACACCACCACAGCGATTTTTCAGCCATCAGTTTCACGGTATCTTCGTCCAGCAGCTGGCCGTGTTCGATGCAGCGCACGCCGCCCGCAATCGCCATTCTGATCGCCTTGGGCGTGTAGGCGTGTACGGTAACGTAAGTGCCCCAGTTATCGGCAGCCGTTACCGCCGCCGCGATCTCCTGCACCGACCCTTCGGCCACGTCCAGCCCGTCGTACAGGGAGGCAACGCCCCCGCCCGCCATAAATTTAACCTGCGAGGCACCGCGCATCAGCTGTTCGCGGGCGCGCAGTAACACCTGGTCGGCGCCGTCGGCAATCGCGGTAATCCCCATGCGTTCGCTGTAGCTCAGGCCTTCATTAGGGGAACGCGGAATATCGCTAAGCATACGGAAATCGCCGTGCCCACCGGTCTGGCTGATAAACGCGCCGGAAGGATAAATACGCGGGCCAACGGCGATTCTTTCATCAATTGCGCGTTTCAGGCCAAATACCGGGCCGCCCATGTCGCGCACCGTGGTAAAGCCGCGGAGCAATGTGCAGTGCGCCTCCGCAATCGCCAGCGCCTGAATGTAGTTAAAATCGGCGGTCATCGCCGTCGTCATTGACGGGCGCGCCATAATCGCATGCCAGTGAGCGTCAATCAGACCCGGCATCAGCACGCCGTTATTGCCATCAATAATCGTTGCCTCGGCGGGCAGAGGAGCGTCTGCCGGAACCAGTGCTTTGATTAAATTATTTTCCACCACCACGTTCAGCCCCGTGCGGAGCGTATCGGAAAGCCCGTCGAAAATTCGGATATGGGTAAATACCGTGAGTGTTCCCTCAACTGCGCTGGTTTCGTCGTGTGTAGGGGCATCGGGTAGCGCAGATTTAACCGCTTCGGCCGTAATCGGCGGGGCTTTAGCTGCACTGCGGGCAAGCACGGTATTAATACGAATGAAGGCGGGACTGTGGCACAGACAGGCATCGCTGTGATCGGGTTCAAATAAACTTGAGGACGCTAACGACATGATATTTCATCCATTAAGATTAATCCGACAGGTAACAATGAGTGCGATTGTTCCCTGAGTCAAGATTTTGTATAGAAAATTTGCGCGCTATACCTCTCACAGATGCCTGGATTCCGTGATTCGTCAAGATTGAATATTCTGCATTTGCAAAAATACTATCTGGGACTATCTTTACTTCATAATTACGGAAAACGGAGCGAAGGCATGGGGTAAGCGTTAATTTCGCCATGTGATATTTTTAACTGATACTATTATAAAAATCATTAAAGTCAACACTTTACACTATTTATCCTGATGGTGGGTGTTATTGTTTCAAATTAATTTTGCTACCGTGAAAATAAAAATACATTCCGTTAAATTTATGTTTCATTTTTTCTAATAATCGTCTTATATGGACTTATATTCTGATTTTTCTTCATGAAAATAAGGCCTGCTCCCTGTGCGCCTTTATTTTTATTCAGTTTATTTCGGTGATAAATAACTTTTCTTCACGTGTGCTTTTAATGAATTTTCTCTTAAAATCATGAGGTTTCTATGAGCGATAAAAAAATACCTGCTGGTTACAACGAAAACGACGATATCTATGCATCCGTAGAACTTGCCACTTCGCTACCAAAAGATCATTTCCCCGATGAAGAGCGCGCGCCGCGAAACGTATTTAATGCTATTCGTGATGAGCTGCTGCTGGACGGTAACTCGCGTCAGAACCTGGCGACCTTCTGTCAGACGTGGGTTGATGACGAAATTCGTCAGTTGATGGATCTCTCTATCGACAAAAACATGATCGATAAGGACGAATATCCGCAGACGGCAGAGATCGAAGCGCGCTGTGTGAAAATGCTGGCCGATCTCTGGCACTCGCCGTCCCCCGACACCACGCTGGGCTGCTCAACAACCGGATCGTCCGAGGCAGCAATGCTCGGCGGGCTGGCAATGAAATGGCAGTGGCGAAAAAAACAGGCCGCCAAAGGCAAATCTACCGAGAAGCCCAACCTGATCTGCGGCCCGGTACAGATCTGCTGGCATAAATTTGCCCGCTACTTTGACGTTGAGCTGCGCGAGATCCCGCTGGAAGGCGACCGCCTAATTATGAACGCGGAAGAAGTGCTTAAGCGCGTGGATGAAAATACCATCGGCGTGGTGCCAACCCTGGGCGTCACCTTTACCTGCCAGTATGAGCCGGTTAAAGAAGTGAGCGATGCGCTGGATCGCCTGCAACAGGAAACCGGTCTGGATATTCCTATCCACGTTGATGGCGCCAGCGGCGGCTTCCTCGCCCCGTTCTGCGCACCGGACGTTGAGTGGGATTTCCGCCTGCCGCGCGTGAAGTCCGTTAACACCTCGGGCCATAAATTTGGTCTGGCCCCGCTGGGTGCGGGCTGGGTGGTATGGCGTGAGGCCACGGATCTGCCGGAAGAACTGATTTTCAACGTTAACTATCTGGGCGGCAATATGCCGACCTTCGCGCTGAACTTCTCCCGCCCCGGTGGCCAGATTATTGCCCAGTACTACAACTTCCTGCGGCTGGGTCGTGAGGGCTACGCCAAAATCCATAACGCCTGTTATGCCACCGCGCAGCATCTGGCGGCTGAAATCGGCAAAATGGGACCGTTCGAAATTCTCTTTGACGGTGACAGCGAGAAGGGTATCCCCGCGCTGGCCTGGAAGCTGAAAGAGGACAATGCCATTGGCGGCTACACGCTGTACGATCTGGCCGATCGTCTGCGCGCCCGCGGCTGGCAGGTTCCGGCTTACTCCATGCCGGCCAACCGCGAAGATCTGGTCATCCAGCGTATTCTGGTGCGTCACGGCGTTAGCTATGACCTCGGCTGTCTGTTGCTTGAGGACATCGCCCGTGCGCTGGCCTACTTCGAAGCGCATCCGGTGACTAAACCGCTGGGTGAACACGAAGCGGGTGGATTTAACCACGGTTAATCCCTTTTCCTTAACCTATAAGTGAACACTTATTAAGGATCTATTATGGCGACATCTGCGCAGCCGGATAAGAGTAAACAGCTCACCTTACTCGGTTTCTTTGCCATAACTGCTTCAATGGTTATGGCCGTTTATGAATATCCCACGTTCGCGACGTCAGGATTTTCACTGGTATTTTTCCTGCTGCTGGGAGGATTCCTGTGGTTTATTCCGGTGGGACTTTGCTCTGCTGAAATGGCAACGGTAAAAGGGTGGGAAGAGGGGGGCGTTTTTACCTGGGTATCGAAAACCCTCGGTGAAAGGTGGGGCTTCGCAGCAATCTCATTTGGTTATTTACAGATTGCGATTGGCTTTATCCCGATGCTCTATTTTGTTCTGGGTGCGCTGTCGTACATTTTAAACTGGCCGGCCCTGAACGAAGATCCGATTGTCAAAACCATTGCGGCCCTGATTATTCTGTGGGGGCTGGCGATCACGCAGTTTAGCGGCACCAAATACACGGCAAGTATCGCTAAAATAGGGTTCTTCGCCGGTATTTTGTTACCTGCGTTTATCCTTATTGGGCTGGCTATCTACTACGTTAACTCCGGCGCACCGCTGGCGATTGAGCTGAACTCAACCACCTTCTTCCCTGATTTTGACAAAATCGGCACGCTGGTGGTGTTTGTGGCATTTATCCTTAGCTATATGGGGGTAGAGGCATCGGCGACGCACGTTAACGAGATGCGCAACCCGGGACGCGACTACCCGCTGGCGATTTTCCTGTTAATGATCGCCGCTATCTGCCTCAGTTCAGTCGGCGGCCTGGCGATTGCCGTGGCGATCCCGGCCGGAGAGATTAACCTGTCGGCAGGCGTAATGCAGACCTTCAGCGCGCTGATTGCCCATGTCGGTCCGGGACTGGAGTGGGCGGTGCGGGTGATTTCGGCGCTGTTACTGCTGGGCGTTCTGGCTGAGATTGCCTCGTGGATTGTCGGTCCTTCGCGTGGGATGTACGTTACGGCACAGAAAAACCTGCTGCCGCCGGCGTTTGCCAAAATGAACAAGAACGGGGTGCCGGTCACGCTGGTTATTTCACAGCTGTGTATCACCACGGTGGCGCTGATCGTGCTGACCAACACCGGCGGCGGCAGCAACATGTCGTTCCTGATTGCGCTGGCGCTGACGGTGGTAATTTATCTGTGCGCCTATTTCATGATGTTTATTGGCTACATTGTGCTGGTGCTGAAGCACCCTGAAAACGAACGTACCTTCAATATTCCCGGTGGGAAGAAGGTAAAAGTGGTGGTTGCCGCCGTCGGGCTGATGACCTCCGTTGTGGCGTTCCTGGTGTCATTTATGCCGCCGGACAGTATTCAGGGTGAATCCAGCGAGATGTACGTTGAACTGCTGGTGGTCAGCTTCCTCGTGGTACTGGCGCTGCCGTTTATTATTTATGCTGTACACGACAGAAAAGCCAGACATACCGGCGTTACCCTGGAACCTATCGACAGTAAAAACGCACCGAAGGGGCACTTCTTCCTGCACCCGCGCGCGCGTCCTACGCACCATGTGATTATTGATGGTGAAAAGAAATAGTGGCGGTAAGTGACTACTGACGTAATCTGTGAGCAGGGCGGGGAAACCCGCCCTTTTTTATGCGCGGCTTTACCACAGCGTCATTTGCCCACTCGTTTCATCCGGGGCAGGCTTCGGCGCGTTAGCTCTCTTTTCCTGCGGGGCCGGGCGCGCCATCTCCTGCATTATCCAGTGCAGTATCACCGTACCAATCCATTGCTGCTGCGCCGCTGTAACCGGCTGATGCAGCGGAATTCCGTGCCATTTATTTAAACAGCCGCGACAGCAGGTGGCGGTGGCGTGCTGGGCGATAAACACCGGATGCCCGCGCATCGGCGTCTGCTTACCGTCATTGTCGGGTTCCGCCGGGGCCAGCCGGGCCAGAATAAACGCTTCGGCGTGCTGACGGATCGTGACTATTCCCTTTTCACGACAGTAGCGGTACTCCGCAGGGCCGAGATGAAAGCGCTGACGAAACGGGGAGCGGGCAAGTCGCTGGAAAAGCAGTTCAATGGACAGCATCGCGGGGGATTTTGAGGGTGTCATTGGCTTAGCATGCACCTGGCATCGCGCGCTGGCAATATGCCTCTCTGCGATCGCCTCTTTCTGTGCAGTGACGCCTTCATTGCAACCTGCATGACCTCCGGCTCGGGCGGCGTTACTGCTGTGCGGACGGTCAGCACCAGATAGACCTGCATCATCGACACATCAGCCGATGTGTCGATGGTCAATCCCTCTTCAGCCAGTCAGCGCCCCTTCAGGGGGGGCAAATAAGCTGTCGGCGCTGTCGGAAAGCGAGAAGCAGCCTGAGCCAGCTGGCGGCAGGGATTGCAGGCGGGCTGGCAGTGGGTAATTCGCTTGATTTCATCTGCAAGAATACCTACATAAAAAATTGAGATTAATATATTAAATCCGTGTAAAAATAAGAGTGGATAGCGTTAAATAACTGGTGTTGTTGGGTAGGGGTAATCCTGGCGGTTAAAAATTGTTTCCAACTGTCTTGTTGTGTCAGTTGTATTAAATGTTTGAAAATATTAAATATTATTTAACCCATGTGCTATTGTTATTCATTCTCCAGTAAGCTAATTCATTGTTATATTTTTCAATAAATAAACAGGTTGGCTCTGGCATGATTAATATGTTGTTAAGGTAAGAGTGATGAGAAAAAACTTTATCAATAGTAAACGACCTGTCCAGTTAATATTAATGCTGAGTCTTTCATTGATGCTTATTTCGACCTCATTTGCACGTAGCGCCACGCCATCGTTAGTCGATCTCGCCGGGCAGGGTAATGTCACGGCGGTAAAACAGGCTCTTGAGCAGGGGGCGGATATCGAACAACGCGACAAAAGCCAGCGGACGCCGTTAATGGCAGCGACACAGGAGAATCAGATTGAAGTTGCCCGTCTGCTGATTGAAAAAGGTGCGGATGTGAATGCCCGCGACAGCATCGAAGATTCACCCTACTTATATGCGGGCGCGCGAGGTCTACAGGAGATCTTACGGATGACGCTAAGCCACGGTGCCGATCTAAAAAGTCTTAACCGCTATGGTGGCACGGCATTGATTCCGGCCTCTGAGCGCGGACATGTAGAGACAGTACAAACCCTGATTGATGCCGGTGTTCCGGTTGACCATGTTAACCGGCTGGGTTGGACGGCGTTAATTGAAGCGATTATCCTGGGCGACGGTAGCGACAAATACGCACAGATTGTGACTAAACTCATCAAAGGCGGTGCCGATGTGAATTTAGCGGATGGCAAGGGACAATCGCCGCTGACGCTGGCAACGCAAAAAGGGCATCGTAATATTATTGAAATTCTTAAGGCTTCAGGAGCGCAGTAATGTCAGATAACGCATTTTTACAGCAGGCGATTGACCTGGCACGGGAAAATGTTCAGGCGGGTGGCCGACCCTTTGCCGCGTTGGTGGTATGTGATGGCGAAATTGTTGCCAGGGGAACCAATCAGATGTTGGCGCTGAACGATCCCACGGCCCACGCTGAGTTAATGGCCCTACGACAGGCCGGTATGTCACTGGGCCGAACCCGTCTGGAAGACTGCACGGTTTATGCCAGTGGTCAGCCCTGTCCTATGTGTTTAGCCGCGATGAGAATGGCGGGAATTAGTCAGGTGTATTATGCCTATTCCAACCAGGACGCCGAACCCTTTGGTTTATCGACAGAGGCTATAGCTGAAACGCTGCGCGTGGCGCCGCAACAGCAGCCGGGCCTGACGTTTAAGCAGCTTAAACCGCATAATGAAGAGCAGTCGGCGCTCTATCGTTACTGGCAAGCATCACAGCAGTAGGCCAAATTGAAGCCCGTGCGAGCGGGCTTATTTTCATGCTAATGAAACGGCCACATCCGGGTTCGGCCGGTAATTACCACACTATGTTCGCGGATAATGAATTTGCTAACGGCCTCAGAAGCGCGATCGGTTCAGGGAATAATAAATCGTCTGCCGGGTGGATAAATTTTAACTATTATTATGAATATCTCGATTTGCTATCCGGAAAAGTTGGCGGGTATCTTAAAATAATCGAAATTGAATGTGGCGATCCGCGAGTGCTTTGATCATTTAATTATTATTCAATAAGTTACAGAATAAACATCACGTGTTTAATATAAGTCTGACATGGTAAAAGCGCCGTAAATAATCCTCCCAATCTCCGCTTTTTATCGTATTACCTGAAGATAACGTTTTTTTTAATTGATTTATCCTTCCTCATTCGCATAATGCACCCACTGAAGAAAAATTTTACGTTTGTATGTAATTAGACATACATGGCCATCTTGTTATCTGCTGATGTCTTCGGCTCAGGCAGCGCAGGCGGGCCATCTACACGGTTTTTTGCTACTCAGGAGCAGGGAATGCGCCAGATGTACATGCTAATCCTTTTACGCCTTATCCACCGGGAACGGCCGGAAGTATGTTCGTCATCGCTATCCCGCACGTTGCCGTCTCTACATCTGACGCATCTCTCCCTGATTAAAACAGTGTCTCACCGGGCTATCCGGCTAAAAAGCAATCCTGCTTTATCATCCACAGGTGTGATGTTGTCATCTGAATGAGGGAACAGCGGCAGCTGACAGAAGATGTATTGGCGTTCACCCTTTAGCGCGGCTGCCTGGATGAGATGATTAACCCGATTTTTACTGTCAATACGAATGGAGAATGTATGAAGAAAATCATCAAGTTATTAGCCGTGTGTTCGGTTGTGGGCGTTCTGGCAGGCTGTGCGCGTACTGCACCCATCGCCAATATTCAAGCGCCGGTCACCGTGGGTCATACGGTTGAGCAGGTCAGAAGCGCGATCCTGAAAGCCGGCGCTGAGCGTAAGTGGGTCATGAATGATGCCGGTCCAGGCGTCATCAAAGCGCGTCAGCAGAGCCGCGATCACTCCGCCGATGTGCGCATTAACTACTCCAGCACGGGCTACAGCATTAACTACGATGGCAGCAGCAACCTGAATGCCTCCGGCGGAAAAATTCACAAAAACTATAACCGCTGGGTGCGTAATCTCGATCGTGATATTCAGGTCAACCTCTCAGCAACCCAGTAACGGCTGAGCTTAAATTCGGGCCAGGATGGCCCGATAATTTCTTTTGGTTTAGGACAGGCTGTCATCGTATGTACGAACAGGACACACTCAGCGCTTTTGATGCCATTACCGAGGCGCAGCGCATTGCTTTTGCACCGATGCTTTTTCAGACCGCGCTGAGTTTGCGCAATTCGGGGGTACTGGCATATCTGGATAAGCGGGGAAAGCAGGGGGCAACGCTGGACGAGATTGTTGCCGATGCTTCTCTGGATGAGTACGGCATCAGCGTGCTGCTGGATATGGGACTTAGCGGACGCATTGTCATTTGTCAGGACCGGCGCTACCGCCTGTCTAAAGTGGGGCATTATCTGCTGCACGATGCGATGACCCGTGTAAACATGGATTTCACCCAGGACGTCTGTTACCAGGGGCTGTTTTTCCTGGATGATGCTCTCAAAACGTCAACGCCGGCAGGGCTGAAAGTATTCAGTGATGCGAAAACCATTTATCCTGTGCTCTCTCAACTGCCGTCTCCGGCACGTGAGAGCTGGTTTGCCTTTGACCACTTTTACTCCGATGCCGCTTTTAACGCCGCTCTGCCGCATGTTTTCGAAAGCGGGCCGGGCAGAATGTATGATGTGGGTGGCAATACCGGCAAGTGGGCGCTGCGCTGCTGCGAATATAATCCATCCGTTGCCGTCACAATTCTGGATTTACCCCAGCAGATAGCGCTGGCCGAACAAAACATAGAAAAAGCAGGATTATCTGATCGTATCAGCTGCCATGCAGTCGATATGCTTAGCGACTCGCCTCTCCCCGGGGAAGCGGATATCTGGTGGATGAGCCAGTTTCTGGATTGTTTCTCACCAGAGCAAATTGTTGCCATGCTGAGTCGTATTGCCAGGGTGATGAAACCGGGAGCGCGGCTGTGCATTATGGAATTGTTCTGGGATGCGCAAAAATTTGAAGCCGCGTCGTTTAGCCTGAACGCATCGTCGCTCTATTTTACCTGCATGGCTAACGGCAACAGCCGTTTCTACAGTCTTGAGAAGTTTTACGGCTATCTGGAAATGGCAGGTTTCCGGGTGGAGCAGCGTCTGGATAATCTTGGCGTTGGGCACAGCTTATTGATATGCGAGAAGTGTTAATACATCAGGTTATTCCGGTGGTGCCTTTGGCCGTGCCGGAATGCGGGCTTACGGCGGATGCGCGTTAAATGAAATTTGCACTACAGCTAATCGACTGGCAGGCCAGAGCGCCTGGCATCAGCGAGGCGTCGCAGTGGCAGCAGTGGTCACGGCAGCCTTATGCCATCGATTCCACGGCGGCACAGGCGAAACTCACCGAGCTGCCGATGATGGCAGCCCGGCGTCTTAACTCCGGCAGTAAGCTTGCCGTAGAGTGCGGGCTGGCAATGCTGCGCACGCACGCCATCGACGCGGTGCTTTATACCAGCCGCCACGGGGAGCTTGAGCGTAACTTTCGTATTTTGCAGGCGCTGGCAACGCAGCAGGCCGTATCGCCAACGGATTTCACCATGTCGGTACACAACTCTGCCGTCGGTAACCTGACCATTACCGCCCAAAAGCCGCTGGTGTCATCCTCGCTGTCGGCGGGGATAGATACCTTCCAGCAGGGGCTGTGTGAAGTGGTCTGCCTGCTACAGGCAGGATACAAACGTGTGCTGATGGTGGACTTCGACGGTGCGCTGCCCGCGTTTTATCACCCCCGTTTGCCGCCGGACATGCCGACCTGGGCCTGGGCGGTGGCAATGGTATTTGAAGCTGGCGATGTGCTGGAGTGCCGGTCGCAGCCGACGGATATCGCCCGGGAGATGCCGCTGCCGCAAAGCCTGCAATTTTTGCAGAAGCTGCTGAGCGGAGCACCGTCCTTTACTCTTCCCGGTGACCATATGCAGTGGCACTGGAGCCGCAAATGACGCGCATCGCCACCCGTCTTAATGGCTTCTGGCGTCTGCTGATGACCGGAATGTGTTTCGCGCTGTTTGGCGCAGGGGGGCTGCTGCTGTCGCTTGTCTGGTTTAATCTGCTGCTGCTGGTTGTACGGAATAAAAACAGCCGACGGCGCATTGCCCGGCACAGTATTTCAGCCAGCTTTCGCTTTTTCTTGCGGGTGGCCAAATTTACCGGCGCGCTGGATTACCGCATTAGCGGGGCAGAGACGTTACAGGCTGACCGCAGCTGTCTGGTTGTCGCGAACCATCCGACCTTAATCGACTATGTGCTGATAGCCTCGGTGATGCCGGAAACCGACTGCCTGGTAAAGAGTGCACTGCTGAAAAATCCGTTTGTCAGCGGCGTGATCCGCGCGGCGGATTACCTGATCAACAGTCAGGCAGGTGCGCTGCTGCCGGAAAGCCAGCTGCGGCTGGATCGCGGTGATACGATCCTGATCTTCCCGGAAGGCACCCGTACGCGGCCGGGTGAGAAAATGTCTTTGCAGCGCGGTGCGGCGAACATTGCCGTGCGCTGCGGCAGCGATCTGCGCGTTGTAACGATCCGCTGTAGCGAACATCTGCTTGATAAACAGAGCAAATGGTATCGAATTCCCCCGAAGAAGCCGCTGTTTGATGTCAGGGTGGGGGAAAGGGTGCTTATTGATGCATTCTACGATGCGAAAACACAAGAACCGGCGCTGGCGGCAAGGCAGCTTAACCGGCATCTTTTAAAGCAATTACAATATGTTGAAACACCACTTTCAGGAATTAATGATGCAAGCGCTTTACCTTGAAATTAAAAATCTCATTATTAACACGTTGAATCTGGATGAGCTTACGGCTGAGGATATCGACACCGATGCCGCCCTGTTTGGCGAGGGTCTGGGGCTGGACTCGATTGATGCGCTGGAGCTGGGGCTGGCTGTAAAAAATCAGTATGGCATTGTTCTGTCCGCAGAGAGCGAAGAGATGCGTCAGCACTTTTACTCGGTGGCGACGCTGGCCGCCTTTATTCACTCACAACGCGCCTGATAACGAGCCCGCTATGACTGAACAACACGCTATCTATCAGGAAGTCTCCGCACTTCTGATCAAACTGTTTGAAATTGAACCGGCAGAGATTACTCCCGAGGCCCGGCTGTATGAGGATCTGGAGCTGGACAGCATTGATGCCGTAGACATGATTGTGCATCTGCAAAAGAAAACCGGCAGAAAAATAAAACCGGAAGAATTTAAGGCCGTCCGCACGGTGCAGGATGTGGTTGATGCCGTCGAACGTCTGATGCGCGATGCCTGATCCGGGATGCAATTGACCCGAACGCGGCCGGTTATTCAGATCCTGACCGGCATCCTGCTGTTGGCGTGGCCATTTGTCGTCTGGCTGGGTCTGGCCCATAACAGTTTGCACTGGCTGCTGCCGCTGATTGCGCTGCTGTTGATCCTGCGCTGGCGGCAGGCCCGGAAAAATCCCGGCCCGATGCGCACCGTTATGCAAAGCGTGGCGCTGGCGGGTATTGCGCTGTGCGTGGCCAGTGCACTGCTGAGAACCCATCAGCTGCTGCTGTTCTATCCGGTGGCGGTTAACGGGATCATGCTGACGGTTTTTGGCGGTTCTCTGTGGACGACGATGCCGCTGGTTGAAAGACTGGCGCGGCTGCGCACGCCGGATCTCCCCCCGCAGGGCGTACGCTATACGCGTCGGGTAACGCAGGTCTGGTGCCTGTTTTTTATTATCAACGGTTCGGTTGCGCTGTATACGGCCCTGCGAGGCGATATACAGCTCTGGACCGCCTGGAACGGTATGGCCGCCTACCTGTTGATGGGTACGCTGATGGCCGGTGAATGGATCGTTCGCCGCCGGGTCATGAAACAGGGACTCTCATGATTCAAACACTTCCTTTAACCCGGTGGCTCAGCGCAGAACGCGCCGATGACACCCCTGTTTCCTGGCTGGGTGACCATACCTGGACGCTGGGGCAGCTGCGCTATGACGTCATGGCGCTGGCTGAGATCCTGCGTCAGCAGGAGGGCGATCGCTGGGTGCTGTGCTTTGAAGACAGCTATCTGTTTATTGTGGCGCTGCTGGCAACCCTTTATGCGGCAAAGACCCCGGTGATCCCCGGGCACTGCCGCGCTTCGCTGTTGGAAGAGCAGCGTGCGCTGTTTACGGGGGTGCTGAGCGACAGCGATATACTGTGGCGCGGATTGCATCTGCGGGTTGAGTCGGCAAAATGCAGCCTGCCGTTTAGCGGCAAAATGCACACGATTGCCGACGATGCTTTTGTTGAGCTGTTCACCTCCGGCTCCACCGGGCAGCCCAAGCGGGTCGTAAAAAGTATTGCCGCGCTGGATGCCGAAGCCGCGCTGCTGGCGGCGCGTTTTGCCGGAAAGCTGGCGGGCTGCCGGGTTGTTGCCTCGGTGGTGCCGCAGCATCTCTACGGTCTGACCTTCCGTATTTTTCTCCCGATGGCGCTGGGGCTGCCGCTCCATGCGGCGATGCTGCACTACGCCGAACAACTGGCCGCGCTTGAAGCGCATCCCCGCTATCTGTTCGTCAGCAGCCCGGCCTTTCTGAAACGACTTGACTACCGGCTCAGCGCGCCACCTGTCGACACGATCCTCTCTGCGGGCGGGGTGCTGCCGTGGCAGGACGTCGTCAGCGTGCGCGCCTGGCTCGGCGTTCAGGTGGATGAAATCTACGGCAGTACGGAAACCGGTATTCTTGCGTGGCGCCACCGGTCTGAAGAAGACATTCCCTGGCAGCCGTTCCCCGGCGTAAACATTATCGCCGAAGGGGAGACATTCCGCGCCGTCTCACCGCTGATAGCCGATCCCCTCGGCCTGCCGCTGGATGATGTGCTGCACTTCGACGCAGACGGACGTTTCCGCCTGTCGGGTCGCCGCGGGCGGGTGGTCAAGATTGAAGAAAAGCGCATTTCGCTGGGTGAAGTAGAGCGCCGCCTGATGGATCTTGACGGCATCCGCGACGCCGTTGCGCTGCCGATCGTCTCCGGCGGTCGTCAGGGGATCGGTGTGGTGCTGGTGCTGGAAGACGCGCTGCTACGTTCGTGGCAGACAGGCCGCGGCCGGGCGCTGGAACTGTCGTGGCGACGGGCGCTGCTGCCGTGGCTGGAGCCGGTCGCCGTGCCCCGCTGCTGGCGGGTGGTCGGTGAAATTCCGGTTAACAGTATGAATAAGCGCGTGTATTCGCAATTACAGGAACTCTTTAATGAAACCGCATGAAATTGAGCGCGGCCAGGCAGCGGACGGCTGCACGACGCTGGTCCTGTATCTCGATCCGACCCTTTTCTGGTTTCAGGGGCATTTCGCGGTGCAGCCGCTGTTGCCCGGCGTAGCGCAGCTGGACTGGGTGATGCACTACGCCACCACGCTGCTGGCACCCGATTACCGTTTTCACAGCGTTCAGAACGTCAAGTTTCAGGCACCGCTGCTGCCCGGTACGACGGTCACGCTGGCGCTAAGCTGGCAGGCGGATCGGGAGATGCTCTCCTTCAGCTTTAAACGGCATGCGGGCGAAGAGCGCCCTACCGCCAGCAGCGGGAAGATCCGGCTATGCCGCTAGCCTTTTCGCCCTGTGTGGTGATCCCCTGCTATAACCACGGTGCGATGATGGCACAGGTGCTGACGCGGCTGGCACCGTTCGGACTGCCGTGCATCATTGTGGACGACGGCAGCGACGAGGCCACTCAGAGCGTGCTGAAGGCGCTTGCCGCCCGCTATCCGTCTCTGGTTCTCTGCCGTCTGGCGCAGAACGCGGGCAAAGGCGCTGCGGTGATCCGGGGGCTGCAAATCGCCAACAGAGCGGGGTTCAGCCACGCCGTGCAGGTGGATGCCGATGGTCAGCACGCCATTGAGGACATCCCCCGGCTGCTGGCGCTGTCTGAACAGCACCCCGATGCGCTGATCTCCGGGCAGCCGATTTACGACGACTCCATTCCGCGCTCAAGGCTGTACGGCCGCTGGGTAACTCACGTCTGGGTGTGGATTGAAACGCTGTCGCTGCGGCTGAAGGACAGCATGTGCGGCTTCCGCGTTTATCCGATTGTTCCCACGCTGCGGCTGGCGGATCGCGCCACGCTGGGGCAGCGGATGGATTTCGATACTGAGGTGATGGTGCGCCTCTACTGGCAGGGCAATACCAGCTATTTTGTACCGACCCGGGTGACCTATCCCGAGGACGGGCTTTCGCACTTTGATGCGCTGAAAGACAACGTGCGCATTTCGCTGATGCACACCCGGCTATTCTTCGGCATGCTCCCGCGCATCCCGTCTTTACTGATGCGCCGCCGATCTTCGCACTGGGCCAGACAGCGTGAGGTCAAGGGGCTGTGGGGCATGCGTATGATGCTCACCGTCTGGCGGCTGCTGGGGCGTAACGCCTTCTCGCTGCTGCTCTGGCCGGTCGTCGGCGTTTACTGGCTGACCGCAACGGCGGCGCGGCGGGCGTCGCAGAACTGGCTTTCCCGCGTTCGCCAGCAGCGTGTAATGCAGAAGATGCCCGTCCCTGAAAAGCTCAACAGCTACCGCCATTTCCTGCGTTTTGCTAACGCCATGCTGGATAAGGTTGCCGGCTGGCGCGGCGAGCTGCATTTTGGCCGTGACGTGGTGTTTGCCCCCGGCGCGGAGGCGGCGATGGATCTTGACGATCCGCGCGGCAGGCTGCTGCTGGCCTCGCATCTTGGTGATGTGGAGGCCTGCCGCGCGCTGGCGAAGCTAAAGGGGGCCAAAACCATCAATGCCCTGGTCTTTAGCGACAATGCGCAGCGATTTAAGCAAATCATGACCGAAATGGCCCCGGAAGCCGGGGTGAATCTGCTGCCGGTAAACAATATCGGCCCGGACACCGCCATCATGCTGAAAGAGAAGATTGATGCCGGTGAATGGGTGGCGATTGTGGGCGATCGAATTGCCATTCACCCCCAGCGCGGCGGTAACTTCCGCGTAACGTGGAGCCCGTTTATGGGGCAGCCCGCGCCGTTCCCGCAGGGGCCGTTTATCCTCGCCTCAATCCTGCGCTGCCCGGTGCTGCTGATTTTTGCCCTCCACCAGCAGGGCAGGCTTAATGTTCACTGTGAACCCTTTGCCGATCCGCTGCTGCTGCCCCGTGCGGAGCGTCAGGCCGCGCTCGATCGCGCCATCCACCGTTACGCTGCGCGCCTGGAGCACTATGCGCTGCTGTCGCCGCTGGACTGGTTTAACTTTTTTGATTTCTGGCGGCTGCCCGATGCCGCCAATAAGGAGTGATGGGTGTTGACCGATCCCCGTTTTACCGCCGAGGTTGAGCTGACCGTACCGTTTCACGATGTCGATATGATGGGCGTGGTGTGGCACGGTAACTACTTCCGCTATTTCGAGATCGCCCGCGAGGCGCTGCTGAACCAGTTCGACTATGGCTACCGGCAGATGAAGGACTCCGGCTACGTCTGGCCGGTGGTCGATAGCCGGGTGAAATACCGCGATGTGCTGACCTTCGAGCAGCGCTTTCGGGTGCGCGCCCGGATTGAAGAGTATGAAAATCGCCTGCGCATTGGCTATCAAATTTTTGATGCCGCCAGCGGCAAGCGCACCACGACCGCCTATACCATTCAGGTGGCGGTCGAGGAGAGCAGCCGGGAGATGTGCTTCGTCTGTCCGCCGGTGCTGTTTGAACGTATGGGAGTGACGCCATGAAATTTTGGCCCGTTGTACTGCTGCTGCTGAGCCCGCTGGCCGGCGCGGTGACGCTGGATGAACTCCAGCAGCGCTTTACCGAACAGCCGACGATCCGCGCTCACTTTGAGCAGACCCGCACGATCAAGGCAATGCCGAAGCCGCTGCGTTCGCAGGGAGAGATGCTGATTTCCCGCGATGCCGGGCTGCTGTGGGATCAGAAAACGCCGTTCCCGATGCGGCTGATGCTGAACGATTCGCGGATGGTGCAGGCGATAAACGGCCAGCCGCCGCAAACGATCACCGCCGACAATAACCCGCAGATGTTCCAGTTCAACCACCTGCTGCGCGCGCTGTTCCAGGCCGACCGCCGGGTGCTGGAGCAGAACTTCCGCATTGCGTTTCAGGACAAGGGAGAAGGCCGGTGGTCGCTGAGCCTGACGCCGATCGCCACGCCGCTGGATAAAATCTTTGCCTCTATCGACCTGGCGGGCAGCGATTATCTGGAGAGTATCCAGCTTAACGATAAACAGGGTGACCGCACGGATATTGCGCTCTCCGGCCACCAGCTAACGCCCACAGATCTGACCGATGATGAACGCCAACGCTTCGCCGCCCACTAACCTCCGCCGTCCGGCGCTGCTGTGGGGACTGCTCTGCATAGCGCTGCTGGGGATGCTGCTGATGCTGCTGCCGCAGGCGCGGCTAAACAGCAGCGTGCTGGCGATGCTGCCAAAGCAGGCGCTGGGGGCGATCCCTCCCGCGCTGAACGACGGCTTTATGCAGCGTCTGGATCGTCAGATGGTGTGGCTGGTCAGCCCCGGCAAAACCGCCGATCCGCAGGTGGCGCAGGCGTGGCTTAACGCCCTGCAAAAATCGACCGTCCTCGGCGAGGTCAAAGGCCCGATGGATGCGGACGGCCAGCGGGCGTGGGGAGACTTCTTCTGGCAGCACCGCAACGCGCTGATCGATGCGGCTACCCGCGCCCGGCTGCAAAACGGCGGCGAGGCGCAGGCGCAGTGGATCCTCTCGCAGCTTTATTCGGCGTTTTCCGGCGTCAGCGGCAACGAGCTGAAAAACGATCCGCTGATGCTGATGCGCGGATCGCAGCTGGCGCTGGCGCAGAACAGCCAGCGGCTGCGGCTGATGGACGGCTGGCTGGTGACCCAGGATGCGTCCGGCAACTACTGGTATCTGCTGCACGGTGAACTGTCGGGCAACTCTTTCGATATGCAGCAGACCCTCCGGCTGGTCAACACGCTGAATACGCTGGAGTCGGATCTCAGGGCCCGCTATCCGCAGGCGCAGCTGCTGTCCCGCGGGACGGTTTTTTACAGCGACTACGCCAGCCGTCAGGCGAAGCACGACATCTCCACGCTTGGCGTGGCGACCATTCTCGGCGTGATCCTGCTGATCGTGCTGACCTTCCGTTCGCTGCGCCCGCTGCTGTTGTGCCTGATCTCTATCGGCATCGGCGCGCTGGCAGGCACGGTCGTCACCCTGCTGCTGTTTGGTGAACTGCATCTGATGACGCTGGTGATGAGCATGAGCATCATCGGTATTTCGGCGGACTATACGCTTTATTATCTGACCGAACGGATGATCCACGGCGATCGCGATACGCCGTGGCAAAGCCTGATCAAGGTTCGCAGCGCGCTGCTGCTGACGCTGCTGACCACCGTGGCCGCCTACCTGATTATGATGCTGGCACCGTTCCCCGGTATTCGCCAGATGGCGGTGTTTGCCGCGGCGGGCCTGAGCGCCTCCTGCCTGACGGTGCTGTTCTGGCATCCGCTGCTGTGCCGCGGCCTGCCGGTGCGTCCGGTGCCGGCAATGGTGCCGATGCTGCGCTGGCTGGCGGCGTGGCGGCGCAGTAAAAAACTGAGTATCGGTTTGCCCGTGGCGCTGGCGCTGCTGTCGCTGGGCGGGCTGGCCACGCTGCACGTTGATGATGATATTTCCCAGCTACAGGCGCTGCCGCAGTCGATTCTGGCGCAGGAGAAAACCATCACCCGGCTGACCGGACAGAGCGTCGATCAGAAATGGTTTGTGGTCTACGGCGATACGCCGGAACAGACGCTGACCCGAATGGAGGCTTTTATTCCGGCGCTGGAGCAGGCCCGTCGCGAGAAGGTCATCCACGGTTATCGTCGTATTCCGTTCAATTCGCAGGCGCGTCAGCAGCAGGATCTCCGGCTGCTGCGCGAGGCTGTCCCGGCGGTCGCGCGAACGCTGGAAAGCGCCGGTCTGGAGGGTGTTGCGCCGGATCTCAGCCCGATGATGGTCTCCGTGCAGAAGTGGCTGAACAGCCCGGCCAGCGAAGGCTGGCGGCTGATGTGGCTGACGCTGCCCGGTGGGGCCAGTGGAGTGCTTATCCCGGTAGACGGCGTGACCGACGGCCCGGCGCTGCAACGGCTGGCCGCCGGAAAGCCGGGGATTGCCTGGGTGGATCGCAAGCAGACCTTTGACGCGCTGTTTGCGCTCTACCGCACCATTCTGACCGGGCTGCTGGGCGTGGCGCTGCTGGTGATTGCCGGCGGTGCGGTTGCCCGACTGGGCTGGCGTAAAGGGGCTATCAGCCTGGTGCCCTCGCTGCTGTCGCTCGGCTGTGGCCTGGCGGCGCTGTCGCTCAGCGGGCATCCGGTGAACCTGTTCTCGCTGCTGGCGCTGGTGCTGGTGCTGGGGATCGGCATTAACTACACGCTGTTTTTCAGCAATCCGCGCGGCACGCCGCTCACCTCCCTGCTGGCGATTACGCTGGCGATGATGACCACCCTGCTGACGCTGGGCATGCTGGTGTTCAGCGCAACCCAGGCAATCAGCAGCTTTGGCATTGTACTGGTCAGCGGTATTTTCACCGCCTGGCTGCTTTCGCCGCTGGCGATGCCCGTTAAAAAAAGAGAAAAACGATGATCCGTTCCCCTTTCTGGACTGTGATTACCCTGTTTGCCGCGCTGCTGCTCGGCGGTTGCAGTAGCCATACCGTAAAAAATCAGGAAGGTCGCCCGCAGGCCTGGCTTCAGCCGGGTACGCGAGTGACCCTGCCGCCGCCGGGTATCACACCGGCATTCAGTTCGCAGCAGCTGCTGACCGGCAGCTTTAACGGCAAAACGCAGTCGCTGCTGGTGATGCTGAACGCCGATGACAAGCAGCTTACCCTTGCCGGTCTCTCCTCGGTGGGGATCCGCCTGTTTCTGCTGACCTACGATGAAAAAGGCCTGCACACCGAGCAGTCGATCGTGGTGCCGCAGATGCCACCGGCCAGCCAGGTGCTGGCCGATATCATGCTGAGTCTCTGGCCGATAGCCGACTGGCAGCCGCTGCTGCCTGAGGGCTGGACGCTGACAGATAAGGGCGATGTCCGCGAGCTGCGCAATGCCGACGGTTCACTGATCAGCAGGATGACCTATCTGCAACGAAAAGATAAGCGTGAACCCATCAGCATCGAACAGCGGGTGTTTAAGTACCACATCACCCTTCAATATCTGGATAACTGAGATGATTTACGTTTCCGCGACTGGCATGATCAACGCGCTGGGTAGCACGCCCGATGAGATTGCCGCGAACCTGAACCGTGGCGTCGCGCCCGGAATGCGGCCGCGTGCGGGCTGGCTGGTGGGCTGCCCCGATGCCGTGCTGGGCGGCGTGGACGGGGAGCTTCCGGCCATACCGGATGACTTTTCAGCGCACCGCACGCGCAACAATCAGCTGCTGCTGGTGGCGCTGGCGCAGATCCAGCCAGAGGTTGACCGGGCGATTGCTCAGTATGGCCGCGACCGCGTTGCGGTGGTGATGGGCACCAGCACCTCGGGCCTGCACGAAGGGGATGAGCACGTTAACCTGTCTTTGAATCATCAGCCCAGCCCGCACTGGCAGTACCCGCAGCAGGAGCTGGGCGATCCCTCGCGCTTTCTTCGTCGCTGGCTGGCGCTGGACGGTCCGGCGTTTACCCTTTCCACCGCCTGCTCATCCAGCGCCCGCGCCATCATCAGCGGGCGGCGGTTAATTGAGGCGGGGCTGGCTGACGTGGCGATTGTAGGCGGAGCCGACACGCTGAGCCGCATGCCGGTGAACGGTTTTCACAGCCTGGAGTCGCTGTCGCCGACGCTGTGCCAGCCGTTCGGGCAGGATCGCTACGGTATCACCATTGGTGAAGGGGCCGCGCTGATGGTCCTCACCCGCGAACCGCAGCCGATTGCGCTGCTCGGCGTGGGGGAGTCCAGCGATGCGTGGCATATTTCCGCGCCGCATCCGCAGGGGGAGGGCGCCATCCGCGCGATCCGCCAGGCGCTCAATGACGCCGGGCTTCAGCCCGATGACGTCGGCTACATTAATCTGCACGGCACCGCGACGCCGCTTAACGATCGGGTTGAATCGAAGGTGGTCAGCGACCTGTTCGGCGAACGGGTGCCGTGCAGTTCTACCAAACACTTAACCGGCCATACGCTGGGGGCGGCAGGCATTACCGAAGCCGCCATCGCCGCCCTGATCCTGCAACGACAGCTGCCGCTGCCGCCGCAGGACTTCACCGTGTCGCCCATTGATGCCACGCTGCCCGCCTGCGGTATTCTGCGGGAGGCGCAGCCGCTGGTACGCCCGGTTATCCTGTCAAATTCGTTTGCCTTTGGGGGCAATAACGCCAGTATTTTGCTGGGGAGCGTTTCATGAATCACTATTTAACCCCGGCGGACTATCTTCCGCACGATGCGCCAATGCTGCTGCTGGAAGAGGTTATCGACGTCACGGATGAGCGTGTACGGTGCCGGGTTAACGTCAGTCGCAGCGGGGTGTTGGCCCCGTTTCTCGATCCGCAGGGTAATCTGCCCGGCTGGTACGCGCTGGAGCTGATGGCGCAGACCATCGGCGTCTGGTCCGGCTGGCATCGCCGTCAGAGCGGCCGGACCAGCATTGAGCTGGGCATGGTACTGGGGAGCAGGGAGCTGGTTTGCGCGGAGGGCAGCCTGCCCCATAATGCCGTGCTGACTGTTGAGGCCAGCCTGCTGATGCAGGACACACGCTTCGGCAGCTTTGACTGCTGCATTCTGATCGGGGAGGCGTGCGTGGCATCCGGCCGCGTCAACACCTTCCAGCCAACGTCCGATGAATTAACGTCGCTTTTTGCTCAGGGAGAGGTCGCATGAGTCGCTCAGTGCTGGTTACCGGTGCCAGTAAAGGAATTGGACGTGCGATTGCCCGTCAGCTTGCCGCAGACGGTTTTACCGTTGGCGTACACTACCATCGCGATCGGGACGGCGCCCGCGCCACGCTGGAGGCGATTGAACAGGCCGGCGGGCAGGGCAGACTGCTCAGCTTTGACGTGGGCAATCGCCAGCAGTGTCGCGAGGTGCTGGAACAGGAGATCGACTGCCACGGTGCCTGGTACGGTGTGGTCAGCAACGCGGGCATTACCCGCGACGGCGCGTTTCCGGCGCTGGGAGAAGAGGACTGGGACAGCGTTATCCATACCAACCTCGACAGCTTCTATAACGTTATTCATCCCTGCGTGATGCCGATGATCGGGCTGCGCCGGGGCGGACGCATTATCACCCTCTCCTCGGTATCGGGGATGATGGGAAACCGGGGACAGGTCAACTACAGCGCGGCGAAGGCGGGCATTATCGGGGCGACCAAGGCGCTGGCGATTGAGCTGGCGAAGCGCAAAATTACCGTTAACTGCATCGCGCCGGGGCTGATTGATACCGGTATGATCGAGATGGAGGAAGCGGCGCTGAAAGAGGCGATGGCCATCATCCCGATGAAGCGTATGGGGCAGGCGGAAGAGGTCGCCGGGCTGGCCAGTTACCTGATGTCAGATGTGGCGGGCTATGTAACCCGGCAGGTTATTTCGATCAATGGAGGGATGCTATGACGCGTCGTGTTGTGATTACGGGCATGGGCGGCGTCACCGCCTTTGGCCAGCGCTGGCAGGACGTTTCCCGTGGTCTGCTGGGCTACCGGAACGCCGTGCGTAAAATGCCGGAATGGCAGGTCTACGATGGTCTGCATACGCTGTTGGGTGCGCCCATCGACGATTTTACGCTGCCCGAACACTATACCCGCAAGCGCATTCGTGCGATGGGCCGCGTGTCGCTGCTCTCAACCCGCGCCAGCGAACTGGCGCTGGAGCAGGCCGGGCTGATTGACTCGCCGATCCTGACCAGCGGGCAGACCGGGATTGCCTATGGCTCGTCCACCGGCAGCACCGGCCCGGTCAGCGAGTTCGCCACCATGCTGACGGAAAAGCACACCAATAATATTACCGCCACCACCTACGTGCAGATGATGCCGCACACCACGGCGGTCAATACCGGCCTGTTCTTCGGCCTGCGCGGCCGCGTTATCCCGACCTCCAGCGCCTGCACCTCCGGCAGTCAGGCGATTGGTTATGCCTGGGAAGCGATTCGGCACGGCTATCAGACGGTGATGGTGGCGGGCGGTGCGGAAGAGCTGTGCCCGTCAGAAGCGGCGGTGTTCGACACGCTGTTCGCCACCAGCCAGCGCAACGACGCGCCGCAGACGACACCCTCACCCTTCGACCGTCAGCGCGACGGGCTGGTGATTGGTGAAGGGGCCGGTACGCTGGTGCTGGAAGAGCTGGAGCACGCGAAGGCGCGCGGTGCCACTATCTATGGCGAGATCGTTGGTTTTGCCACCAACTGCGATGCGGCACATATCACCCAGCCGCAGCGGGAAACCATGCAGGTGTGCATGGAGCAGGCGCTGCAGATGGCCGGGATCGGCCCGCAGGATATCGGCTATATCTCGGCCCACGGCACCGCCACGGACCGGGGTGACATTGCGGAAAGTCTGGCGACCGCCGCCATTTACGGTGACAGTACGCCGATCTCGTCACTGAAAAGCTACTTTGGCCATACCCTGGGGGCCTGCGGCGCGCTGGAGGCCTGGATGAGCCTGCAAATGATGCGGGAGGGCTGGTTTGCGCCAACCATCAACCTGAGCGAGCCGGATGAGCAGTGCGGGGCGCTGGATTACATCATGGGCGAAGCCAGGAAGATTGACTGTGAATATCTGCAAAGCAACAACTTTGCCTTCGGCGGTATCAATACGTCGCTGGTAATAAAGCGCTGGGATTAAGCGGTCTCCGCCGCTGCCTGAACCGAAGCCCCTTGCCCGCCAGGTCAGGGGCTTTTTTATGGCATCACGGATCGGCGAACAAATTATCCCCTCACACCTGGATTGTTCTAAGCTCTGTTCATTGTCAGTCAGCCCGTTATGGCGTACTTATAAGCCTTCCAAACATTAAACTGAATGGATTAATAACTATGATACTGAAAAGAAATTCATTTTTATCCGCGTGTGCCGTAGCGCTGATCTCTGCGGGGATGTTGATGCCGACCGTACAGGCCTGCACGCGGGTGGTTTATCTCGGCGCACAGGATCAGATCATTACCGCCCGATCGATGGACTGGAAGGTGGACGTTGGCACCAACCTGTGGATTTTCCCGCGCGGGATGCACCGCACCGGCGAGGCGGGTGACAATTCGCTGAAGTGGACGTCGAAGTACGGCAGCGTGATCGCATCGGGCTACGATATATCGACAACGGACGGCATGAACGAGGCCGGACTGGTGGCCAATGTGCTGTGGCTGGTGGAATCCTCCTATCCTCAGCACAACAACAACAAGCCCGGCCTGACCATCGCGGCCTGGGCACAGTACGCGCTGGATAATTTTGCCACCGTGCAGGAAGCCGTCGAGACCCTAAGAAAGGAACCCTACAACCTGGTCACGGATAATGTTCCGGGCGAGGACCGGCTGGCAACGCTGCACCTTTCCCTGTCGGATGCCAGCGGTGACAGCGCCATCATCGAGTACATTGACGGTAAGCAGGTGATCCACCACAGCCGCAGCTATCAGGTGATGACCAACTCCCCGATCTTTGAGAAACAGCTGGCGATGGAGGAGTACTGGAAGCAGATTGGGGGAGCGGTAATGTTACCCGGCACCAATCGTGCATCCGACCGCTTTGCGCGGGCGTCGTTTTACATCAACGCAATCCCCAAATCTGAAGATCCGGTGGAAGCCATCGCCAGTACCTTCAGCGTTATCCGCAACGTTTCCGTACCCTACGGGATCACTACGCCCGACCAGCCCAATATCTCCTCAACCCGCTGGCGAACCGTCTCAGACCAGAAGCGTAAAATTTACTTTTTTGAGTCGGCGCTGACGCCGAATACGTTCTGGACAGACTTCAGCCGCATCGATTTTTCTGCGGAGAGCGGGAAAGTGATGAAGCTGGATCTGGGGCCGAATCAGAGCCATATCTACTCCGGCGTGGCAAACGAGCACTATAAAGAAGCGAAGCCTTTTACCTTCCTGGGCGTGTAAACGACACGCGGCCGCGCACTCGTGGCCGCGTTCAACAGCAGAACCTTATCGCAGAGCCGTCAGCGGCTGCGTTTTCGGCCACGGCGGACGTCCCTCCGCCGCGGCTATATCCGCATTCTTAGCACACAGCATCCGGCCTTCGCGCCGCTGCTACCGGGCTATAATGGGATTTTGGTTGACCATTTTTTTATCTGTATTTTCCACAGTCACCCTGGCGTGGTTAACGAGCATGTGATCAGGCTTCTTCGTGGTTTCACAACCCGACTTGATAAAATTGAGTAACCATAAAAATCATTTTTCTGTGATTTGGTTAACCAATTATATTGGTGAGGTTGACATGATAATTTAAAAGAGGGAGTTTGGTGCCGGATAATCTGACGACATTCGCCGATCGCGGCCTACTCCGGCAACTCGCTGGTTCACAGGATACCGCGGCATAGAGAGGATACTGAGATGAAACAAACCTGGCGCTGGTACGGCCCTGACGATCCGGTAACGCTGGCAGATGCACGGCAGGCGGGGGCAACCGGCATCGTGACGGCGTTACACCATATTCCCAATGGGGAAGTCTGGACGGTTGAAGAGATCCAGAAACGCAAGGCGATCGTTGAAGAGGCGGGGCTGGTGTGGTCGGTAGTGGAAAGCGTCCCGATCCACGAAGAGATCAAAACCCATAGCGGACAGTGTGAGCGGTGGATCAATAACTATCAGCAGAGCCTGCGGAACCTGGCGCAGTGCGGCATCCATACCGTCTGCTACAACTTTATGCCGGTGCTGGACTGGACGCGCACCGATCTGGAGTACGTTCTGCCGGACGGTTCAAAGGCGCTGCGCTTTGACCGCATCGAGTTTGCCGCCTTTGAAATCTATCTCCTGCAACGTCCCGGCGCGGAAGCTGACTATTCTGCGGAAGAGGTGGAGCAGGCAAAACAGCGCTTTACCGCAATGAGCGATGCCGATAAAAGCCGTCTGACTGGCAACATCATTGCCGGGCTGCCCGGTGCGGAAGAGGGCTATACCCTTGAGCAGTTCCGCAGCCGTCTGGCGACCTACAAAAATATCGACCGGGATCGTCTGCGCGAAAACTTCGCCGTCTTTCTTCAGGCGATCATTCCGGTGGCGGAAGAAGCCGGCATTCGCATGGCGGTGCATCCTGACGATCCGCCGAGCCCGATCCTCGGCCTGCCGCGGATTGTCTCGACCGCTGAAGATATGCAGTGGATGGTGGAGACCGTCAACAGCCCGGCCAACGGTTTTACTTTCTGTACCGGATCTTACGGCGTGCGTGAAGATAACGATCTGGTTGAGATGATCAAACAGTTTGGTTCGCGCATCTACTTCGCGCACCTGCGCTCCACGCGGCGTGAAGAGAACCCCGGCTCCTTCCACGAGGCGGCGCATCTGTATGGTGATGTCGATATGTTTGCCGTGGTTAAAGCGATTGCGGAGGAAGAGCACCGCCGGAAAACAGCGGGGAAAGCGGATCCGATCCCGATGCGTCCCGATCACGGCCACCAGATACTGGACGATCTGAAAAAGAAAACCAATCCGGGCTACTCCGCGATTGGACGCCTGAAAGGGCTGGCGGAAGTGCGAGGTGTTGAGCTGGCGATCCACCGGGCCTACTTCAGCGAATAATTTGCGCGCTTCTTCAACATGCTGCCCGGGCCGGACTTCTTATCGTCCGGTCCGGGCCATTTGGTGGCGGGCATCCCGGCGATTAACGTTGGCCTATCCCACTGACTTCAGCAGAAGAGCGTTATTCGCCGGGCACTGGAGATTTCCTCCCCCGGTGAACGTGTGGTTTATTTGCAGGCAACCAAATCAGCCAGTTGTCCGGCGTCAGGCAGCCCGACGATCTGCTGCAAAAGATTCTCATGGTTCAGATAGTAGATTGACGGCGTGCCGTTACCGCCCAGCTGCGCCATCATCTGCTGGTTTCGCTGAATCTGTCGGAAGATCTCCCGCGAGGTATCGCCTTTCACCTCGGGCTTATTTTTACCGTCAGAGCTCTCCATGTCATACCACACCTTGGCCGGATCGTGAGCGGAAAGTATCGCCGCCGCGTACTGCCCGCTTTCCGGGCGGAGTATGCCTACCAGCAGTGTTTTGGTGCTGATACGGTTGTCTTTAATATAGGGCTGAGCCTGATGCCAGAACTTATTACAGTAGGGGCAGAAGGGGTCGGAAAATACCACTACCTGACATTTCGCATCCGCACGGCCTTCCACAATGCCCGGCGCGGCGGTGAGTTTTTTCCACATTTCGCGTCCCGCCGGCGCGTAAATTTCCTCATTGATGATTTTTTCGCTCAGATTATTGCCTTTCTCATCGTACAGATTGCCGGTAATCACGTGCTTTTTGTCTGGCGTAAGGTACAGGGTGATACCAACATCCTGATATTTACCCAGCCAGCCCTGCATGCCGCCCGGCGCGCTGAACGGCTTAATAATTTCTACGCCCTGCTTTTCAATTTGTTTAACGGCGTCGGGAACATCGCCGGACTGCGCATAAACCGCAGAACTCATTAGCAGAGTGAGCAATGACAGCGTTTTTTTCATGATTATTCCTCAATAAAATCAGTGGAAGTCGTTCGCTCCGCCTTTGCCAGCGCAGTCAGCAGTTTTTCTTTACTCAGCAGAGCGGGCAGAACCTGTCCCTGCGGCACCAGCGGACTGAAGACAGCGTTAAAAGGGATGCCGCTGGCCCCGTGTCGGCTCAGAAACCGCTCAATTTCTGCCGACGGTCTGCTCCAGTTCCCCTGCAGCAGCACCACGTCATCGTGGTTTAACGCGGCAACCACATCCGGCCGGTGCAGTACCATCACTTCATTAATCCGACAGTTCAGGCACCAGTCGGCGGTAATGTCCACCAGCACGGTTTTTTTCTCCGCCAGCGCACTATCCAGCGCTGCCTGACTCAGAGGCTGCCAGTTAAGCAGGGTCTGACCCTTATCCTGCGGAGGCGGGGCGAGAAACGCGTACAGTCCGGCGCCCAGCAGCACACCAAAAACCAGGCTGCGCAGATTTTCTTTATGCTGCGGCATTGCCGCCGCACAGCGATAGAGGAAAAAGGCCACCATGAGTCCGCCGCCGATAAGCACATAGCGGGCGCCCCACTCTTTCATCAGCAGAGACATCAGCCAGATACAGGATCCCAGCATCAGTACCACCAGCACCAGCCGTAATTTGTGCATCCAGGCACCGGGTTTAGGCAGCCAGCGGGCCACGCCGGGCACCAGGCTGATTATCAGCCACGGCAGACTCATGCCGATACCCAGCACAAAAAAGATCAGCCACAGCTGCTGTACCGGTGCGGCCAGCGCATAGGTTACCGCAGTGCCGAGGAAAGGCGCGGTGCAGGGCGTGGCCAGCAGGGTGGCAAAGGCTCCCTCCAGAAAACTGCCGCCCATCCCACTACCGCCGGCGGTTGCCAGGCGAGTAGATAATGCGGAGGGCAGGCGTATCTCCACGATACCGGCCAGGCTGAAACAGAAAACCCAGGTGACCAGCACCATCGTGGCGATAAACCAGGGATTCTGGAACTGAAAGCCCCAGCCGATCCAGGATCCGGTCATACGCAGGCCGGTAATGACCGCCGCCAGCACCATAAACGAGAATATAATCCCGGCGGCGGTCGCCAGAAAGCGTAAGCGCGTCTGCCGACGACTGCTGTTGGCCAGCGTCATCAGCGAGGCGAGTTTCATACCCAGCACAGGTAATACACAGGGCATCAGATTGAGGATAAGCCCCCCTGCCAGCGCGGCCAGCGCGATTTTCCACAGCATACCGGACGTACTCAGGTTGCCCGCGGCTTGCAAGTCGATCGTCGCTGTGTCGATTGCTAATTGCTGGCTGCTGTCACCGTTACTGGCAACCAGAGAGAACGCGGGTAAATGCGTAGCATCCCGCGGTTTTCCCTGTTCGTCATGAACGTCAAAGCGCGCGGTAAGGCGGTTACCGTCCGTAGCAATCTGCGGCGGCGACAGGTTTATTCCCGCCGGATTATCAGCAAAGACATCGGGCTGCGACCAGCCGTGCGGTGCATGCAGCGTGACCGTAAGGGTCGAGCCTTCAGCTAAAGCAGAGCGGATACTCACATTACCCTGTTCAGAGGGAACGGCGCGCATCGCCTCCTGCCAGGCAAGGTCGAAATCTGTTCCGGGTACGGAAGAAAGATCGATATCCAGTGGCAGGGTATTGATCACACAAAGATTACTGCACAGGGAGAGCTTCAGCTCTCCGCGCAGCCGCTGTGTCTCATCGGTGCTGATTTCGAGGGGAAATACCACCCGCCGATCGTAGCCGACAGAGCTGAAGCCGGCCGAGTCGAACCGGACAGGACGCGGCCAGTGCCAGTGGGTTTCTGCCTGCCCATCCCACTTGATGACCGGTCTGAAGCCACCGTCGCCGGGCGTTCGCCAGTAGGTTTTCCATCCGCTGGCGGGGATCACTTCCAGCAGCAGGCGAACCTTGCCGTCTGCGGGGGCGTCGTTGTAAACGTGAACCTGGGCATGGCTATTCTCAGGTTTCAGTGACCAGCCGGGCAGCGCAGCAGATGCTGCGGACAGGCTGATTAGCAGGAGACACAGGCTCCTGAAAAACATTTTCATCTATTTTCTCCGTGAATGATTAATTAAACAGGGACGACCTGTTTCTCATTCACGGAACACGCAGTTTTTCAGATGTATTCGTAATAGCGGTGGGGTAAACAGCGTGACGGGCACTGGCGCGATGCTGACGTTGATCGGTGCCGCAAGGAGCAGTAATAGCAGGCCGGGTAATAACAGAACCGTATCGAAATGAATGGGCTGGGCGGCAAACAGCGAATGAGCGCTGAGTTCACAGGGGGATGTCGCTGGCGAATCAGCGTCCGGCGCACTGTTTTCTGCCACCAGTACGTTCGCCGCTTGTATCTGTAGCTGGTGTAATACACCGGCCCGCTGGGTCAGACACACGAACATCACAAAACAGGCTACGGCCAAAAGCATAATTGCCTTCAGCTTCCTGTTTTTTATGTGGGTCCGTCCAGTCAGGATATTCATGCCGACGAGAGTAATGAGCGGTATAGCTTCTGGCAAGCCTCAAATTGTAAAGGAATGACTCGCCGCAGGCGGGTTAGTTTGCCGCCGAATTATGGTCGGCGGCATAACGTTTAGCCGCGCGCCGTCATTCCCTCTGTGTAGCGGTAAAGCGCATTCTCACACGCCAGCGCCAGCGCAAGGAGAAACGGTTCATCGCGCGCGGTCGCCAGTAGCTCCATGCCCACCGGCAGACCGCTGTCGTCGCTGCCGCACGGCAGCGTGATGGCAGGCAACCCGCTGATTGCCGCCAGTTCGGGTGCGCAGCCCGGCGGCATTTTTTCCAGATTATCGGGTCGGCGATGAACGCTGGGATAGAGAAAGGCATCAATGCGCTGCGCTTGCGCAGCCTGGCCAAGCGTCCGGTAAAGATCGCGTTGAAAGCGTCGCCCGCTGCGCCACTGCGGCGTTTTTAAGCGGTGACAGTCCATCATCCTGTTGAGCAGCGGAACGAACTCTGCCAGGCATTCACCACCCGCCACCAGCTCCCGCAGGTTATCCGGTGCTCCCTGCTGGTCCGCCAGCCAGGCGTTGATAGCGCAATGAAACTCGTCAACACTCAGACAGGTGCGGGACGCCACCTCGGCCAAAACGGGTAGTTCCATGTCGATAATCGTCGCCCCCGCCTGGCGCAGGCGGACCAGCGCCCGATACCATACGCTGAGCTGCTGCGGATCGTCGCCTTCCAGCTGGCTTACCCTGCCGAGCCGCACCCCTTTTAACGGTAGCGCCTCAACAATCGCCGGTCGTTCGCCGTGCATAATGGCATGCAGCAGCGCAGCATCGCTTACGGTGTGAACCATTGGACCCACGGTATCCTTGCTCAGCGACAGGGGCGCAATCCCTTGCAGCATTTCCCTCCGGAAGGCGGGACGCAGCCCGACCAGCCCCGTGTAGCTACAGGGAATGCGGATTGAACCGCCGGTGTCTGTTCCCAGAGCACCGTCGGCCATTCCGGCGGCAACGGCGGCAGCGCTGCCGCCGCTTGAGCCACCGGCCGTTACGCCCGGTCGCAGCGGATTGTGGACATCACCGCCAAGAGAACTGCGCGATCGCACGTCAAAAGCAAATTCAGACAGGTTCGCCCGGGCCAGGATAATCGCTCCGGCCGCCCGCAGACGCCGGATAACCAGGGCATCGTTTGAGGCCCTGAGCGACGCCAGCCCTTTACATCCCAGCGTCAGCGGCAGGGTTGCACAGGCAATATTGTCCTTAATAATCAGCGGCACCCCATGCAGTGGGCCGATGGGCAGTCCCCGACCACGGTGCTGCTGACAGCGCTCAGCCTGGGCCATCGCCGTCGGATCAACACCAAGGATGGCATTGAGATGGCGCTGTCTGTGTATCACCGCTAAGCGCCGCGCGACCTCTTCACAGCACTCCGCCGGGGGAACAAGACGCATTGCACGCATAGGCCTTCCTGAGTAAAAAAGAGGGCAGGCCCTGTTGCCTGCCTCTGGTGGAGCTTAATCCCGCAAACCGGCGGTAATGGCGTCGATATCCTGCGGATGCAGACGGATCTCTGCGGCACGGCGGTGCCCCTGCATCCCTTCGGTACGACTTTGGCGGATTGCCGGTTCCGCTATTGCGCGTACGCCTTGCTCGTCGATCCACTGATGCGTGCAGACTTTGACATAGGCGCCGACCCACAGCCCGCCGGTATAGCGGGCGGCGGCCATCGTGGGCAGCGTATGGTTGGTACCGCAGCATTTGTCCGAGAAGACCACGCTGGCACGCTGGCCAATGAACAGTGAACCGTAGTTGCGGATCTTCGCGGCGGTGGCGTGCGGATCGCGGGTGTGAACCTGCAAATGCTCTGTCGCCATGTCGTCGGCAAAGGCGATCAGCTGCGCTTGTGTTTCGCAGACAACGATCTCCCCCTGACGTCGCCAGGCTTCTGCCGCCGTTGCCGCCGTAGGCAGAGTGCTCAACTGACGTTCGATCTCGGTAAGCGTGCGCTGCGCAATATCAGCACTGGTTGTCGCCAGCCCGACGCGGGTATGGATATCATGCTCCGCCTGAGCCAGTAAGTCGGCAGCCAGCATGCGCGGATCGGCTGTCTCATCCGCCACGGTAAAAATCTCGCTCGGGCCGGCGAGCGCGTCGATTCCCACCCGGCCGAAGACCTGACGCTTGGCCTCGTTAACGTAAGCGTTACCCGGGCCAACAATTTTGTCCACCGATGGAATACTTTCGGTGCCCCACGCCATAGCGGCAATCGCCTGCGCGCCGCCCACTTTAAAGATGCGGTGCGCTCCGGCCAGGTGGCAGATGGCAATCATTGCCGGATGCGCCCCCGGCGGCAGGCAGGCAATGATCTGCTCACAGCCGGCTACGGTGGCAGGCACAATCGACATCACCGGCGCGGACAGAATGGGATAACGCCCTCCGGGAACGTAGCAGCCTACGGTCTGGATTGGAATAATGCGGTGCCCCAGATGCACCCCGGGCAGGGTTTCCACCTCCAGCGGCAGCAGCGTGGCAAACTGCGCCTCGGCAAAACGCCGCACCTGGGCAATAGCAAATTCACTGTCGCGCCGGGTCTGCGGATCCAGTTCGGCCAACGCCTGCTCTATCTCAGCGGCGGTCACCTCGAACTGCGGCGGCACCTGCTTATCAAACTGCTGAGAATAGTCTCTGAGCGCTGCGTCACCCGTCTGCCTGACCCGCGCAATGATTGCGCTCACCGTATCGCTGAGCGACCGATCCGCCTGCTCATCCTGCCCCAGCGGTCGTTTGATCCAACGGACCTGATTCAAACTTGCCTGTGCCGACATTATGCGTTCTCCATCTGACCAAGTTTAATTTGTGCCAGTAGCGCCAGGTGATCGTAAACCACCCACTCATCGACGATTTTGCCGTTGACGATGTGGTAGTGGGACATGCCCATCACAAAGAGACGCTCTCCGGTCGGCTTGCCAAGCTCGCCATAGCCCAGATGATGACCTTCCATCACCCAGCGGATCGCCACTTTTACGCCGCCCTCTTCGCAGGGATTAGAGCAGATATGCTGCGGAAGCCAGGCGCCGTCCGGGATCATGCCAATCAGCGCCAGCGTCTGGTGGGTCACCGACGCCACGCCATACAGCTCTTTCATCAAAGGGCCGTGGTACTGCACGTTCGGGGCGTAAACTTCTTTGATTTTTCCCAGCATGCGGCGGTTATAGATTTCATGCATCCAGCGCAGACACTGTTCTTCGGTGTCAGTATGAGCAAGAGAGGTATCGCAGGCCATCTCCGGCGGATACTGCCCCAGCAGGCGACCATTCTCGCCGATATCGGTGACGCGGAAGCCTTTGTCGAACTGCTCTTTTGCCATATTGAAGGCGATATCATCGGTGTTCAGCCCGAGCTGTTTCATCAGCGACATGTTGTCACTGACCACCCACTCGCGATAAATCTTGTTCTCATGGATCATGCAGTCGGCTACGGTACGGGTAACAAAAGTACGGTTGGTGGGTTTACCCAGATGACTAAACTGGGTGTGACGGCCGGTGCCGGTCACCAGGTGTGAAGTATAAAAACCGTCGACGTCATTGCCGTTCCAGATAACCTGCGTTGCCATTCCCCGCCGCTCAGGGAAAGCGACCAGTCGTTTTAACGTATCCTGCACCACTTCTTCGCGGGTATAGAGTGTACCGAGTGCGTTATACAGTACGCAGTTGTGCGTATAGTGGGTATAAATAAGTCCCACATCGCGCTCATCCCATATTTTGTGGGTACAGCGCACGATATAATCGACAATATCCGTATAGCAGTCATCAAAGCCTCTTAATGACTGCGCGCGCGGTCGCTTCTCTGGAACCAAATCAATAAAGTCCCGGCGTTCAACCTGTAATACCGGTTCGTCACGCGTTACTTTACTGTTATTTTTTTCGGATACGGCTGGGGTTTTCTGCGTTACTTCTGTTGAAGACATAAGACCTCCTGCATTGATGTTCATTTTTTTCAAACAATAAGGGACCGGCATCCGCATAATGGGATGATTTACTTGCCGCAATAAAATTGCGGCATATTGTTATAAATTTATTTATTTACTGACGATTTGCGACCAGATAGCTAATTCATCAACCCCCAGATATTCACGGATAATTAATCCATCGCGTAATTCCAGCTGGCTGATGCCGGTAATGGAAATCGGTTTACGTGTCGGTGCGCCAAATTTACCGTAGCCGTCGTGCCAGGTTAATAGCGACCAGCGTAACGAAATACGCACCGGTTCATGAGCATCTTTACGCACGATCAGATGATGAAGCTGAGTTTCACTGTCGGCGAAAGAAGCGCGATAGCCGGCAAGCAGTGCGCTGATTTCTGCTTCACCGGTGCCCACGCAGTGGCCAGGCGCATAGAGCGTCGCAGCCGGATGGTATAAACCGGGCACCGTTCCGCTGTTGCCGCCAGCCCACATATTCAGATAGCGTTCGATCACCCCGGCAATCGGGCCTTCGACATCATCGCCTTCCGGGCCGCCGGCCCAGCGGGCATCCAGCACCTCAGCGGTGCTGTTTTCCAGCCCCAGCTGCGTGCGGACGTTCTCCAGGCTTAGCGCGAACTCGCGCACGTCCAATCCCAGCTGGGCAAGGATCGCCGCCCGGTCCTGCAACAGCCACTCCTGGCGTATCGCGCCATCCGCGCAGATACGATCCGCCCAGGTGCGAACCCAGACACTTTTCCCGGTGGGCGCGCCGAAGAACCCCTCTCCCTGATGGCGTATGGAGGCCACGGTGCGCTGCGCGGCGTAATATTCGCCCGCCGTTGATTCAGTACAGAGGATATCTTCCGTCAACACGCTGCGCTGCGGAAAGCTGTACATTGCCTCCAGCGTATGACGCATGAACTGTGAAAGTTCGGTCAGCTGTTTCTCCGGTGTGATAAATACCACCGGCGTGGCGTAGAAATCTGCCAGCTGGCCAATGTCTTTCTGTTCCCAGACGACGTGGGTCAGCGTGGTGATAAACTGCTGTATTGAGTCAAACTGCGGACTGAAACCCGGTAATCTGCTCATCTGGTCTCCTGAGGTTGAAACAGGGATACACCCTCTTGTTCAATGACGCCGCTGTGCGGACGCCGTGCGGAGTGGCGTACGATCAGTTGACCGGGCACGGTAACCTGCTCCGGCTCAATGACTCCGCTCTCAATTTGCTTCATCAACAGCGTAATCGCCGCTTCAACCATCTCCTGCACCGGTTGCGAAACGGAGGTCAGCGCATAGGATGGCCAGCCGGAGGGGCCGGTGTCGTCATACCCAATGACCGACACATCCTGAGGCACCTGTAAACCAAATTCGTAGCGGGCGACGTCCATCACGGTGATCGCCATGTGATCGTTCGCGACGAAAATTGCGTCCGGCACCGGAGCACTGCCGAACAGGCTGTAAGCGGCGCGGATCGTCTGCCGGGTGTCGTAGTTACCGTTAACCACCTGAACATCATTGATGCCCTGTTCCTGTAACGCCGCCAGATAGCCGCGCTGACGGGCAATATTCACCGACGAGTCGGCAACCCCGCCAACGTAAGCGTAGCGCCGGTGGTCGCCGGCCAGCAGAAACTCGGCAATCTGTCGCGCCGCCGCTTCGTTATTGCTGTTGACGCTCGAGGCCATGCCTCCCTCCTGGCTGCGGTTGAACAGAACCACCGGTATCCCTGCGGCCAGGCACTCTTCGGAGAGATCCAGCGACAGCGTCACCGACGCCAGCACAATGCCATCGACCCGGTACTGCATGATCTGATCAAAAATCCGATCAACATTGCCGCCCTTGTCGCCAACAAACAGCAGCAGGTGATAGTTGAGGGTGTCCAGTTTCTGCGCCAGCGCCTCAAGCACCTGCGGATAAAACTGATTATCAAAATAGGAGATAACCACGCCGATAATGCGCGAGCGGGCGGTGTTCAGCGAACGGGCAATCGCGTTCGGGCGATATCCCAGCTCCCGCGCCGCCTTCAGAACTTTTTCACGCGTTGCCGGAGAGATACTTGCCCCCGGTGTAAAGCTCCGCGATACCGCCGACTGCGATACGCCCGCCAGCTGGGCTACCTGCTGCGATGTGACTGCCGCAAAACTCTTACGTTTCATTACCCCGGTTCCTTATCCAGTACGTCTGACAACGCCCTTAACGCGTCGTCAGAGAGCGGGTGTTTTTTATACTTACACTATCTTTGCATGCGTATGCAACACGAAAAATTAATTTTCTCACAATGTCGACTGCGTCACTTTACAAATATGAAACCTTTTCGTAACTTCAAATCTTGAATACGTATTCATGCCATTTCATGCCGTCAACGATACCGGGCAAAGGGAGATTCAGCCAGAGGGAAGAACCGGTAAATGCCGTTCTTGATGGGATAAAAACCATTAATTTCAGAGGTTCAGGCCATGTTTCGAGCACTACTCCGCCGGCCGGAAGCCCGGCTGTTTTTTTTGACCAGTGTGCTGTTTTTCATCTGTATTCACAGCATTGACGCCTTTCTTGCCCCGATGATGCTGGAACAGGGCATTGAGCCCCAGGTAATGGGGATGATCATGGGAGCCAGCGGTCTGGCAACGCTGATTATCCGATTCCCGCTGGGGATTATTTCAGACGTGGTGAAAAGTCGGAAAATATTCATTCAGATCAGTCTGCTACTCCCTGTTCTCACCTGGCCGCTGGCGTGGCTGGAGCCGAATGCGGTTACGCTGTACCTGGCCAAAGCCGCAGACGGCGTCACCGCTGCAACCTGGGTCTTGTATAACATTCTGTTTATTCGTTATTTCGACCGTAGCGAAGCGCCGGCAGCCGTCGCGTTACTGGCACTGGCCGGCCCGGTGGGTGTATTTATTGGTAACTGCATCGGCGGGCTGTTAATTCACTATTTTGAGAACAACATCGCATTTTTCCTCTCCTGCGTTTCAGGGCTGGTGGCGCTGCTGCTGACCACCCGCATCAGCGATGTACACGATCCGGTGCAGGCACCCACGCTTAAAGCCTGTATTGCCGGCGCGCGCAGGCAGCTGTATGACCGCTCAGTATGGATGATTGGTATTTTGGCCACCGTGGTCATACTGGTGCCGTTTGCCACTCGCGATACATTGACCCCGATCTATGCTGAGCAGCTCGGTGCGCGGGCGGGGATCCTGTCACTGCTCAGCAATATTCATCTGATTTTCTACGCGCTTGCCGTGGCCCTGTGCAGTTCGGTGTTTTATAAACGACTAGGGGTAATGAAAACGGCCATTGCCGGCATCGCGCTGCAGGTACTCTCCACGCTGGGTATCCCGCTTACTGAAAACCTGTATGTCATTTATGCGCTTCAGGCGCTGGCCGGTTTTTCATTTGGTATGGCGTTTGCAGCCTTTATGTCACTCAGCGTCGTCAATACCTCGCCGGACGAGCAGTCCACACGCATGGGACTTTTCCAGACTATTTACTCGCTGGGCATGTTTGTGGGACCGGTGACAATGGGTGTGATGCTGCAACATATTAATCTGGCGTCAGGGTATTACTTTATTGCTGCGCTCTCTGTTATCGCGGTTGTGGTGACGCCACTTTCCGTACGCTGGGTTTATAACCGTAAATTAACGTCGTCAACCGATCGTTCGGCCAGCAAGCACTTCGCTTCCGCGCCAGAACGATAATTGTTTTCTGTAAACAGTCCATCCTGATTAATCGGGAGGGGATCTCTCGTGCAAATTTATAAAGGAGTCTGATATGGCCCGTATTTTAAAAACCAGCAAACCTGTTCAGGAACGTCAGGAAGCCCAGCGACAAATAAGAGAAACGGTGGAAATAATCCTCGCCGATATTGAAAAGCGCGGTAATAAGGCTATCCGTGAATTAGCTATTAAATTCGATGGCTATGACCGCCAGGATTATCGTCTGAGCGAAACTGAGATTAATCGCTGCATCGCTCAGCTCAGCCGTCAGGATATTACCGATATTGAATTTGCTCAGGAGCAGGTTTTCAATTTTGCCCGTCAGCAAAAAGCCTGCCTGCTGGATCTGGAAGTGGAAACGCGTCCCGGCGTGATCCTTGGCCATAAAAATATCCCGATTAACGCCGTGGGATGCTATGTCCCCGGTGGAAAATATCCGCTGCTGGCCTCGGCCCATATGTCAATTATCACCGCTAATGTCGCTGGCTGTTCGCGCATTATCAGTTGCGCTCCGCCCTTTAACGGCCAGCCCGCGCCGGCCATCGTTGCCGCTCAGAAAATGGCGGGCGCGACCGAAATTTATGCGCTGGGGGGGATTCAGGCGATTGGTGCGATGGCAATCGGCACCGACACGCTGGACCCGGTCGATATGCTGGTCGGGCCGGGCAACGCGTTCGTGGCAGAGGCTAAGCGACAGCTGTTTGGCCGCGTCGGCATCGATCTGTTTGCCGGGCCAACCGAAACGCTGGTGATTGCCGACGAGAGCGTCGATGCGGAGATCTGTGCAACCGATTTGCTCGGGCAGGCGGAGCACGGTGTCACCACGCCGGCCATCCTGCTTACCACCTCCGAAACGCTCGCCCGGGAAACCATGGCGGAAGTGGAACGGCTGCTGGCCAAACTGCCCACCGCCGATATCGCCCGCCGCGCCTGGGAGGATTACGGCGAAGTCATTGTCTGCGACAGCTATGAAGAGATGCGCCAGGAGGCCGACCGTATCGCCTCAGAACATGTTCAGGTGATGACCGATCGCGACGACTGGTTCCTTGCCAATATGACTAATTACGGCGCGCTGTTCCTCGGCCCCCGTACCAACGTGGCCTATGGCGATAAAGTGATCGGCACCAATCATACGCTGCCCACCCAGAAAGCCGCACGCTACACCGGCGGACTGTGGGTCGGTAAATTCATGAAAACCTGCACCTGGCAGAAGGTGCTAAGCGATGAGGCCACGGCAGAAATTGGCAGCTACTGCTCGCGTCTTTCTCTGCTGGAAGGCTTTGCCGGGCACGCGGAGCAGGCCAACATTCGCGTACGTCGCTATGGGCAAACCGATGTGCCTTACGCAACGCCCGCCCCGGTCAGAGTGAAAGCATGAACAGACAACTTCCACAAACTCCGTCATTTTCGCTGCACGGTAAACGGGCGCTGGTGACCGGCGGTTCGAAGGGGCTGGGCTTTGCCTGTGCGCTGGCGCTGGCTCAGGCCGGTGCTGAAGTGTGGATCGCCGCACGCGGTCGCGAGGCGCTGGCCAGCGCGGCGAGACATGCCGCCAATGAAGGGCTGACGCTGCATCCGCTTGCACTGGATATCACCGCGTCACCGCAGTTTGAAGAGATCCTCAATGGCCTGCCGGCCATGGATATTCTGGTCAACAGCGCCGGGCTGGCTCGCCATCAGCCCTTTCTGGCGGTCAGCACGGAAGACTTTGATGCGGTAATGGCGCTCAATCTGCGGGCTACGTTTTTCGTCAGCCAGCAGATTGCGCGACGCATGTGTAAGGAGGGCATTGCGGGATCCATTATCCATATTTCATCACAAATGGGGCATGTCGGCGGGCCACAGCGCAGTGTCTACTGCGCTTCCAAGCATGCGCTTGAAGGGCTGACGCGCACCATGGCGCTGGAGCTGGGTCCATCGGGGATCCGGGTAAATACCCTCTGCCCGACCTTTATTGAAACCGAGCTGTCGCAGCCGTCGCTGCGCGATCCCGCGTTTCGACGTTTCGTGATGAGCAACATCAAGCTGCCGCGACTGGGCCAGGTGGAGGATGTGATGGGACCCGTCGTGTTTCTCGCCTCCGACGCCGCTGCAATGATCACCGGCAGTGCCCTGATGGTGGATGGAGGATGGACCGCAACATGACGCTCCCGTTTACCGATAACAGCGATCTGCCGCTGGTGCTGATCGGCGGAACACTGTGCAACGCTCGCCTGTGGCAGCCGCTGATTGCGCACCTGAACGTGTCGTCCGTGGTCTGCCTGACTCTCTCCTGCGACGAGTCGGCAACGATGTGTGCCCGCCGACTTCTCGCGGTGCTGCCGCCGCGCTTTATGCTGGTGGGGTTCTCCCTCGGGGCCATCGTAGCGCTGCAAATCGCCGCCGACGCCCCAGCGCGGCTGGCAGGACTGGCGCTGCTGTCGGTCAATCCGCTGGCGGATCGGCCTGAGAACGCAGGATCGCGCCGGGCAGCGGTGCGGGCTGCCGAAGAGCAGGGGCATGCCAGTTGGCTTTCCGCCACGCTCTGGCATCAGTACGTAGCGCATGCCAGCCTTGGTAACCGGCGGCTGCACGATCTGCTGTGCCGGATGGCGGAGGAGACGCCGACAGAAACCTTTGCCCGTCAGACTGAGATTGCCATTAGCCGCCGCGATAACCGCCGGGCGCTGGGCATCCTTACCTGTCCGGTGATGATTATCAACGGCGCTGAGGATGCAATATGTACCCCGGAACATCATCGGCTGGCGGCCACGGGCGCTGTCAATCCGGCATGGATCACCCTTGAGGCAACCGGACATTTTTTTGTACTTGAAGCAGCCGAACGGACCGCCGACGTGCTGCATCCCTGGATAAAGGAGTCACTGAATGCGCACCAACATCCTTAAAACCGCGCTGGCAGAGTGCCGCCCGGTTATTAACGGCTGGCTGGCTATTCCCTCCGGCTACAGCGCGGAGATCCTGGGGCACCAGGGCTACGATGCGGTTACCGTGGATTTACAGCATGGCATGATCGACTTTGCCAGCGCGCTGGCAATGCTACAGGCCATCTCATCGACACCGGCCGTACCGCTGGTGCGGGTAAGCGATGATACGCCCGCGCAGATCATGCGGCTGCTCGACGCCGGTGCTTACGGAATAATTTGCCCGATGATCTCAACGGCGGAACAGGCACAGCGCTTTGTGTCAGCCTGCCGCTATCCCCCGCAAGGCACCCGATCCTTTGGCCCTGCACGGGGTCTGCTGTACGGCGGAGCCGATTATCCGGCGCATGCTAATGAGGAAATTCTTACCCTCGCGATGATTGAAACCCGTGAAGGGCTGGCCAATCTCGACGCGATTCTGGCGACCGACGGGCTGGACGGCGTGTTCATCGGCCCGAACGATCTCTCCCTGACGCTGACCGGTGCAGCCAGTGCGGAATCCACGCACCCGGATATGCTCGCCGCCGTAGAGCGGGTTGTCAGCCGCTGTCGCGAGAAGAATAAAGTTGCCGGCATTTTTTGCACCTCCGGCGCAGCGGCCGCCCGGCGAATTGCCGAAGGATTCAGCTTTGTCACCCCGGCAAACGATGTGATGCAGCTGGGCCGCGCATCGCGTGAAGCCGTCGCCCTCGCGCGCGGTAATACCGTCCCAACTACCGGCGCATCCGGTTATTAACAGGAGCACAATATGAAAGCGATTACCGTTACCCCTGAACAGGCACGCAGCCGCCTGATCGCCCCGCAGGACATGGTTTCCTGTAACCTGGCCTTTATCGACTGTAAGCTGCCCGGCTCGCACCTCAAACAGAACTATTCATTTATCGGTCCGGGCGTCACCCAGTCCTCGTCACAGGTGGTGAACATTCCTGAACCCCACGGCTTCAACATCGGGGCGGCGGCAATGCCAAAAGGGGTCACCAATAATCTGCACCTGCATTTCACCGCCGAAGTTTTTTTAATCCATGAGGGGAGCTGGCGTTTTCGCTGGGGTTCGAACGGCGAAAACGAAGCAGAGTTCAGCGCTCCCGCTATTCTGACGATTCCGACCTGGATCTTCCGCGGATTTACCAACGTCAGCAAAACGGATACCTGTGGCAGGGTATATACCGTGTTGGGCGGGAATAATACCGGAGGAATTATCTGGCACCCCTCCATACTGGAGGCGGCCAGCGAGTACGGGCTGTATCTGAGCAAAGACAACATGCTGATTGACGTCAACGCGGGTGACGCCCTGCCCGAGAAAGCGGATCTGCTGGCACCGCTGGGCCAGGACGATCTTGCCGCCCTGCGTAACTATTCAGTGGATGAAATGCGTCAGCGAGCCGTCACCGGCGAACAGCGGCAGTGGTCGTCAGAGGGCCTGCTGGACGCGATCCTGCCGGGGCACGGTGGCGAGATAGCGCCGGTGATTGGCTACGGCATCTCACAGGATCGTCACAGTTCCCCGCCGATCGTTCAGCCGCACGGCTTCTCCGTCGAATGGCTTCGTCTGCGGCCCGATCACCAGGTGGGGCGTCACCTTTGCCCGGACATTCAGGTCATTATGGTCTTTACCGGCACGCTGGAGGTGACGTGGAATCAGGACGGTGAAGAGGTGAGCGTTACGGCACCGGAGCGTTCGGTGATCTCCATTCCCGCCAACAGCTGGCGGCGCTATCGGGCGGTCGATGGCACTGCGGAATTTATTCTGACCACGCAGGGGGATGGACGTAAGCGCGTTTACTGGGATGAGGCGATCCTACAGCAGGCCAGAGAGTGCAATCGTGGGCTGGACCCGGATGGTTACGTCAGCCGCCTGGATATTCTCCCCGTGACTGCCCGCCATGCGGGTAGCATGATGGAACGGGCATAATATCCGGCCGGAGCCGTTGCTCCGGCCAGCCGCCTGACAAGCTGTCCACCGTCGCGGAAAATGCTCAGGGCTATTTTTCCGCGACGTATTTAGGCACGGCGGCGTTTAATAGTTTTCCGCGCAGTACGTCTGGCTTTCCATCACCACGTGCTACATCCCATCTGGTGAGTCTTAATCGCCGGGGATTCAGTCTGAACTGAGGCTGGTGACGGGATCAATTAGCGGACCAGAAACGAATGTTATTTCTTCTGGATAGCGAACCGATTCCCAATAACCGTGGCAATGTGACTACTCGATTGATGGAGCATATTCGGGACAGCCCTTCAAAGGATGTTTACTAAGATGGTTTCTTCTGTATCCGTTACTTCCAGAAAGACACAGCACACGTCACTTTTAAACGGTGCGAGCTGACATAAAAGATGAATGATATCGTGGCGAAGCACTATCCGGGGATGCTGGCAGCGAGATGAAGAGGGCAGGGAGGTAATACCTTACCTGACCCATGATCTGATTCGATTCGTATAAAACGAAAAAGGAGTCAGACGATTTCTCATCTAACTCCTTGTTTTTCTGGTGGCCCCTGCTGGGTTTGAACCAGCGACCAAGCGATTATGAGAAAGTTCTTACAATACGAAAAATCAATCACTTAAATGAAAATCAATAACTTATCAGATAAATAAAGGGCAGTATAAGGCTATAATTCTAACTTGCTGCGACACTTTTGCGACACTTTGCTAATGGGTTTAGCTTAAGCGCATCTTCCAAATGGTCTGGGGCAAAGTGTGCGTAGCGCATAGTCATTTTTATATCAGTATGCCCAAGTAGTCTTTGAAGAACTAATATATTTCCGCCGTTCATCATAAAGTGAGATGCAAACGTGTGTCGGAGAACGTGAGTTAATTGTCCGGGAGGTAATTCTATTTCTGCCCGGTCAAGCGCCGATCGAAAAGCGTAATAGCAAGGCTCAAACAACGTCCCGTTTTTTTTCGGTATGTCGGATAGGATGTCATTACTAACAGGTACTGTCCGGTTACGCTTACCCTTTGTTTTGTTAAAGGTGATTTTACCTGCTGCGATTTGGCTCTTTTTCAAATACTGCGCTTCACTCCAGCGGGCGCCTGTCACCAAGCAAATTTTGACTATCTTTTCCAAATCTTTAGCAGAGCTGGCCCGGCACTCTGCTAAAAGGCAGTCGATCTGCTCAGAGGTCAAAAACGCCATTTTCCCTTCTTCCGTGCGGAACTGGCGCACGGTTTCCAATGGGTTTGGCGGCTACCACTCCCCAAGCCGTTTCAGTTCGTTAAACACAGCCAGAAAATACGCATGTTCAAGGTTGATTGTCCGGGGTGACACTTTGGCGATTCGTTTTATTCGCGCGAACTTACCTTCGAGCCTTTTCGCCCGGTATGACTTGCTCCCCGTTGATTAATACACCCCGATGTTAGTAATGTCTTCATAAGCCACATAAGGACATCGCCATGAAGAAGCGTGTTTCCGATGAGCAGATCATTAGTATTCTCCGCGAAGCGGAAGTCCCCGTGAACTCTGCTATGAGCACACCATTTCCGATGCCACTTTCTACACTTGGCGCAAAAAGTTTGGTGGCATGGAAGTTCCTGAGGTGAAGCGGCTCAAATCTTTTGGAGAGGAGAACGCTCGCCTCAAGAAGCTGCTTGTCGAAGCCATGCTGGATAAGGAAGCGCTTCAGGTGGCTCTGGGGCGAAAGTACTGTCGACAGACCAGAAGCGGGAAGCAGTGGTGTTGATGTGTGATACGACCGGTCTGTCGCAACGTCGTGCCTGCAGGCTTAAGGGTTTTGTCCCTGTCGACCTGCCGTTATGATGCTCAGCGTCCGGCTGCCGAGACGCATTTATCAGGGCGTATTACTGAGCTGGCGCTTGAACGCAGACTTTTTGGTTATCGGAGCATCTGGCAGCTTCTGCGTCGGGGGGGGCTTTCACGTCAATCATATGCGGGTATACAGTATTTACCATTTTAATGCACTGAGCGTAAAACGCAGACGACGCCGTAAAGGGCTGGCGACCGAACGGTTTGCGCTTCTTCGGCCGGATGCGGCGAACCTGACATGATTGATGGATTTCGTTATGGACGCACTGGTCAACGTTTGCAGGATCAAGTGCCTGACCCGTATGGATGATTTCACGAAGGAGTGTCTGACGATCACCGCTGCTTTCGGTATTTCAGGCGTTCAGGTCACGCGTATTCTGGATAGCATCGCGCTGTTTCTGGACTATCCGGCGACATTTAGAACCGATCAGGCATAGAATTTACCTGCCTCACACTCGATCAATGGACCTTTGAGCATGGTGTGGAACCACGGCTTATCCAGCCGGGCAGCCGACTCAGAACGGATTTATTGAGAGTTTTAACGAACGATTCAGAGATGAATGCCTGAACGAGGACTGGTTCAGCGATATTGCTTATGTCATAAAAACGACTAATGACTGGCGACAGGATTATAACGAGTGCCGTCCACATCCATCGCTGGATTACCTGACGCAGCTGAATTTGCAGCGGACTGGCGAAACGGAAAATATGAAGAAAAACCAACCGGATATTAATAACTGAAGGTTGTATCTAATCCTGGGGGTAGGTCATATACACTTATGGCCTTTTGTGGCATGATTTTTTTTCATTTTATTAACGATAGACAATTCTGTGTATTAATACAGTGTTTGAGGTTGTGTGAATAGAGAGTTAAACGAGCAAGTCATGATTGAACGGGGCGAGATGATTACGCGTCTGGCGACAGAGCGTGTTTGTTAGGAAATAGATCGTGAAATTGCTTTAAATTTAATTTCGTGATTTTCAGCTGTAACTTTATGTAAATTAGATCTTTTTATATTTTTCTCGTTCCATTGTATGTTGAGTAAAGATTAAAATATCGGCAATGTGAGGGTTAACATCATATTGGATAAAGATCAGAAATTTGGTGTGTAGGGGCCAACAGAGAATATCTAAGCTATCTTAATCATGAGAAATAACCAACTCTGAGCGGTGGCTAATTTCACTATCCGCTTAAATTCGCCCCGCAATGCCGCTATAGTGGATTGGAAATCCTATGCAAGTTTGGCATTTTAATTATGGTGATAAACCAACAAATAATTACCATTGTTTTCTCTTAAAATATCATTTAGTTCAATGGCTTTAGTGCCTGTATCACTATGCTTGTCTTAGGACGTATGCTACAGTTAGCATATGTGTAAAGAGCAGCTTATCCCTTAAAAAGGTGAGTTTTTTTGAAGGATTGAACATAGTTTTAAATCTATGGTCATTTTAATTAGGAGTTAGTATGAAGAAAAAATCAGCAGGTGTAGAAGAAAAATTGAGACATAAAGAGGTTGAATATATATCTATTGAGAATTTAGAGCTTGACGTTGAAAACCCTCGATTCGGTGAAGACTCATCGTCTGCAGACACACAAATAGATGTTCTGAATAATATAGTTAAGAACTATGGTGTTACCGATGTAATAAGTTCGATAGCTGTTAATGGCTATTTCTCTGCAGAACCTATGGTTGTAAGGAAAAATATTAATCAAAAATACACTGTTATGGAAGGCAACAGGAGGCTAGCCGCATGTCTAATATTAAAGAATGATGACAGAGCAAGAGATCAGGTTAATTTGCATCAGCAATATAGAGATAAATATATTTCTCACGGCCAGCCTGAAATAGATCCTATTCCTGTAATAGTATTTGAAGATGATGATGGGATAGATAAAAAATCGCTAATCTCTTATTTAGGGGTTAGACATATAGTATCAACAAAAGACTGGGATTCATACGCAAAAGCAGCATGGATAGCTAGAACCATTAAAGATGGTGATATGAATGTAAGCGATATTTCGACAATGATTGGGGATCGCAATAGTACTATCAAAAGACTTTTGTCTGGATATAACTTTATAAAACAAATGGAGTCTGCCGGTAAATATAATAAGGATGATAGTGTTAAGAAAGGAAGAGGGAGTAATACTAGCTATCCTTTTTCATGGGTATATACCCTATTAGGATATAAAAGCATTTAAGAATTTGTAGGATTATCAGATGATCCGACCGTATCCAACCCTATTGACGAGAAGAAATTAGATAACGCCAAACTTCTTATGACAGCTATGTTTGGTAATAAAAATAAAGGGCAAAACTCTCAGGTCAAAGATTCACGTAATTTAGGTGTGTTGGCAGAAGTAGTCGCATCTCCAGAGAAAATCGTGTTGCTCAAGCAAGGAAAAGATGTCGAAGAAATTAATGATCTAACACAACCTATTGGAGATAGGTTGATCAATCTAATGCTTGAAATAAGAGGAAAGTTAGATGAATGCATTACACGAGTTGGGCGAGAAGATTTGCCAAGACAAGATGCAATTGAGTTAAATAATTATCTTGAACAAATCAGTAAGCAGTTTAGATCTTTTAGAACGTCAATTAATGAAGCTATTAGTGGGAATGATTCAGAGGGATTTTAATTGTGAATTATGGATTACGTTCTAAGATGCAAAGTTTTGCAACCGATGCGGATCAGGCTGAATTAAATGCCTTGCTTGATATTAATGCAACAATTGATTCTGGTATTGAAGACGATAAAATTGCAGGAACAATTTATGACGAATTAGATGAGTTTGATGGACAATTTGAAGAAGATTGGATGAAAGAGGATCAAGGCAAGGATATATTGGTTGGGCAAATTGCAGAGCAAATACAGTGGCGCGCAAACATTCTAAAAGATGCCTATCCTTTTGAATATAAAGAAAATCATCTAACACTAAAGAAATCCCCGTCCTCCGTGTATTTGTTTTGCTTGTGCGTATCAATGATAAATAATTTAACCAAAGGGGATAATGTTCGTCTTCCTCGATATTTTGAAGTTATGGCTGGTCGTCTTTTTACTAAGTTTTTGAGCACACATGCAAAGCATATGCACACAGGATGGCCTCGTTCTGATGGAAATCCAACAAGTTATAAAGAATTGGCTAAAAAATTAAAAGGTCTAATTTCATCTAATACAAAAGAATGGGCTTGGCGCGCTGAAAATGGTTTAAAAGATGAAGATGCACTTAGAATTAAAGATTGTGGAGTTGACTTTGTGACTTGGGTCGATTTCCTAGATGGTAGGGATGGTCGTCTTTTTGCTCTGGGCCAATGTGCTTGTGGCAATGATTGGCCTACAAAGTATAATGATATAAGGATTGAGAAATTAAGTCCATGGTTTCATCCGCTTACATATATCAAGTGTGTAAAAGTATTTTCAACGCCACATATTTTAGTCGATGAAATGCTGAGAGAAGCAAGTGCAGAAGCAGGTATTGTTTTTGATAGAATCCGTTTGACAATTGCACATGACCGCTTTAAAGACGATTTAGATGATATGCAAAAAGACTTAAACATATTGATAGACTTTTGCAAGAAGCTAAAAAAGGCCCAGTAGGGCCTTTTTTACCAAATATCAGGAATGTTATTAACTACTGATTCAAATAGTGGAGGTGGTACAGCATTACCGACAACTTTATAACGTTCTTTTAGTATACGTGCCCTTCCAAAATTTTCCATTTCAGGGAAAATTAGATTCCCACCATGCTTAGTATAATTTTTACTAAATCCCTGTAAAATGGCTGCTTCTCTATAGGAGAACCGTCTTGCAGGTTGATCTGTAACAAACTCCCACTTGTCCGTCTCTATCTTTTTTAACTCGGGGCTAATAGGATGTAGAGGTATATGGCGGAGATTACTGACTATCGTTTTACTAACCTCATCCCAGTTACGGCGTCGATTTCTCGATAGATAATACCAATGGAATGGATCATCACAATATTCACCTGTTGGCCACTCAGGTAAATCTTTTAACGCTTCGCCAATTGTTACATATGGGAGTGGTTTATTTTCTCCATGAGTAGGCTCAGGAAATTTATATATATGGTTAAAGTCATTTCTGATGCCTACGATAATTAATCTTTTTCGTTCTTGTGGTACACCGTAGTGATGTGCTTTAAGCACACTCCAAACAACCTTGTAGCCAATTGTACCGGCATTAGAAAATCGTTCAATTTGATCTTCTAGCAAGTGTTGGAAGGTACTATTTCTCATACCCGAAACATTTTCCACGATAAATGCTTTGGGTTGAATACTTGTGAGTGCCCTGGCAAATTCTTTGTATAAAAAATTGATACTTCTGTCAGCAAGGCGAACTCCTCCTTGACTGAATCCTTGGCATGGATAGCAACCGACAAGAAGTTCAGCATCCGGAAATTTCTCTACAGTCCGAATGTCTTGAATGAGATAGTCTGTTTCGGGTTGGTTTGCAAGATAGACCTCTCTCGCATATGGCAAAATATCGTTTGCCATTACGACATCGAATCCAGCTTTCACTAGCCCTGCATCGGAACCACCACAGCCCGAGAACAATGATACAGCTTTAGGCATTTTCTCCCCCTGATAAACCGGCAAGAGTATAGCTTTTTAAATTGCCTCTGCATACTTCAGCTTTTTAAACGCCGGATTTGCAGACATGCATCATGACTGCATGATTTCAGGCAGGCGCAGGCTGCACTGGTCGCCAGTTAGCGCGATAATGCTATCGCGCAGAAAGCGTCAAAAAGCGCCAAAACGCGTTACAGCTCAATTGGTGAGGGGATGCGTAGAAGACAGGGTGAGGATGGTACTGACTTGAAAAAAATAGCCACCAACAACGGCTGCTATTTATCAGGGTTGAGCGCTGAGCTCGTAAGGACGGAAAACGATAACTTCTTATCCGATCCAAGCATTAATCTCCTTCATTCGCTCCTACCGCGGCGTGAGTTCGTTGCGAACAAATACCAGAGCAGCTTTCTCCAAGTCGCCGAAGCCGCCAGTGTTATCGGGGATGATTCCCATCATCTGCGGTGGAACGCGGTGCGCGCTAAGCAGGCCATTGCAGCTGGCCATTTTGATGTTAAAGAAGTCATAGCGGGTGGCGACTTCGCTTAGCGGTAAAATCTTGATGTCGTCCGCCTTGCCGTTTGGGACATAAACAGGTTCCTAAAATTACTGATTCCCTTAGTGTCTCTCCTGGTCAGCCTCATCCGATCGATATCACTGCTCTGTGCTGCATCAGTCATATACAGAATGTAGCCCGTGTACGCATCATTCAGCTAAGCTGAGTTTAGCGCGCTCAGGTATTCCGGCAGGCCGTACAGCACCTGATCAATGTCCAGTTCGATAAGGTGGAAAATGCTGTCCTGCGCGAACTGGTGCGGCTTTTTGTAAACGTTCACAAACCAGTAAGTTCCATCTTCTTCGCCACTACGGATATATTTGGCCGGGGAGGTTTCCAGCCGTCATTTCTTGCCGAGGACGTTGTGTCGCAGCTCTGGGAAGGAATTATCAAACACCAGGATGTCGAGCGCCAGCTTGCTGAAATCCATCTGACTAAGTATCGGATGATGAATGAATGTGGAGGCCAGGATATTTCGCTTAACGTACAGGGGCGAGCTGTGATGAACCGCTGCACGCATACTTTTAGCCAGTCCGTGAAAACTTACCAGCGACCGTTATTGATGCACTCGGCATAGTCGAGGATATCATTATGGATCTGGCTACTAAGACGGCAACACCCACCCCTACGTATCACCGCCAACCAACGCCGACGCAATATCATCTGTCGGAGGCGCGGCCCGCGGGTTGATCATTAAATATTCATCGGTATTGCCTGACCACATAACACGCACCCCGCGGATTTTTTAAACTCCTAAATATCCCCTCATAACGGCCACGTCGCGTCATAACTACCAATCCTGTGAGTACCCTCTGCCGGACATGGATCGATTCAACTGTGTGTGACTGTTTGGCGCTCAGATCCACACAAAATCTTGCCCGCTGACTAAAACGGCGATGTACCGCACCCGTCTGCGTTTTTTGAATCACACAAATTTTTCAGGTTTATATTTCTACAATCCTACCTGCAGTTCAGGGCCATCGGTGGGGGGGGGAGAAAGTAAATAACTGAAAAAATTGATAATACCTTCAGTCAATTTCAGTTTTATAGATCGTTTATGTATCTTGAGGAAACTTTAATCATCAGATTAAAAGGAGTTTTGAATTATTTATGTCAGGTAAATGGATCGTTTAGTGGATCGTGGTCGTGGTGTAGGTGAAGAATCCCCAAAGCCAGAGCAGGTGCGGGTTTGCACAAAAGTTAGGAGATTTAGAACTGAAAAAATGGGAATTGGTTTTCCTTAGAAGGCTTGCTACTGGCTTTTGCTGCAACTTAATTATTTGAGGGGACAAAAAGGGGGGCTGGCAAATCAGACAACAAAAAAGCCACCCTTGCGAGGTGGCTTAATCATATGATTTTAAAGCTAAAATTTGGTGGCCCCTGCTGGGTTTGAACCAGCGACCAAGCGATTATGAGTCGCCTGCTCTAACCACTGAGCTAAGGGGCCTGAGGCGCAGGATTATAATGTAACTGCGCGCAGCGATCCAGCGTTAAGCAATCGCATGGCTATTTTTAAAGCAAAATACGAAAATGGTTGAAATATAACCCGTTATCTTCGCAGTACGTGCCTCTTTCGGCGGGTGCCTCCGCCGCTGCCGGTGCGCGCCTTCGCAGCATTTTGGTAGAAAACCTTCAGGTTTCATTTTTCTGTAACGCGCAGCCTTTAAAAACGTGTCCCTGTACCGCCACCGTGGGAGTTCAGGAGCTCTTCATCGGTGGGCTCGGGTGAAATTCACTGTACGCCTGTTTTTATCTTATTGATTTTCATTCCCTTTACTTACTTGTTGATGGTTAATATCAAGTTTTATTAATGCTTTTCGTTTTGCTGTCTTGATTTATCTACACGCGTAGATAGAATGTGCCTCTGAGATATTTCACGGCACAGGACGTTACCGGTGGCCATGTGCAGATCAATTTTGTTTCGCATTACTTATATGACTGGTCGTTATAAGACCGGCGGATGCGGGGCAGAAGACGTGTTCCAACACCAGGGAACCCATCACCGATCCTTCGTTGCATGGCCTTTTTTATCTCTTTCCGGCTGCGGATAGCCCTGTTCACAGGCCCGCAGCGGGTACGTTAAATGGATTTATCACATCAGGATTTTGTTATGACTAAAGTGACTCACCTTGATCCCGAAAGTGCAGTGTCAGCCACCGCAGCGGCAGATGAACGTTTAGCGACCCCGGAAGGGCGCAAGGATTTCTGGCGAGCGACGGTATCGTGCTGGCTGGGCACGGCGATGGAGTATGCAGACTTTGCGCTGTATGGTCTGGCCGCCGGTATTATTTTCGGTGATGTCTTCTTTCCGGAGGCCAGCCCTGCCATGGCGCTGCTCTCCAGCTTTGCCACCTGGTCGGTCGGTTTTATCGCCCGTCCTATCGGCGCACTCTTCTTCGGCTGGCTGGGCGACCGGCGGGGCCGCAAAATCGTTATGGTCTCCACCATTATCCTGATGGGGCTGTCCACCACCCTGATCGGCCTGATCCCGTCCTATGCCTCTATCGGTCTGTGGGCACCGGCGTGTCTGGTTATCCTGCGCTTTAGCCAGGGGTTTGGTGCCGGCGCTGAGCTTTCCGGCGGTACGGTGATGCTGGGCGAATATGCTCCGGCTAAGCGACGCGGTCTGGTGGCCTCGATTATTGCGCTGGGATCGAACAGCGGCACGCTGCTGGCATCGCTGGTGTGGCTGCTGGTGGTCCAGATGGATCAGCAGGCGCTGCTGGAGTGGGGCTGGCGTATTCCGTTCCTGTGCAGTTCGCTGATTGCGTTAACCGCGCTGTGGATACGCCGCCATCTGCGTGAAACGCCGGTGTTCGAACGTCAGAAAGAAGCGTTGCAGCAGCAGCGGCAGCAGACGCTGGCCGCCGCACCGGCGGTGAAAGATACCCGGAGTTTCTGGCAGCGCAGCCGGGCGTTTTGGGTGATGGTGGGCCTGCGTATCGGTGAGAACGGCCCGTCCTATCTGGCACAGGGCTTTATTATCGGCTACGTGGTGAAAGTGCTGGCGGTAGATAAGTCGGTCGCGACAACCGCGGTATTTATCGCGTCGCTGCTCGGTTTTATGATTATTCCCCTGGCGGGCTGGCTGTCGGATCGTTTCGGCCGTCGTATCACCTATCGCTGCTTCTGCCTGCTGCTGATCCTCTATGCTTTCCCGGCCTTTATGCTGCTGGACTCCCGTGAACCGATTATTGTTATCGCCACCATTGTGGTGGGTATGGGGCTGGCGTCGCTGGGGATCTTCGGCGTGCAGGCGGCCTGGGGCGTGGAGCTGTTTGGCGTCACGCACCGTTATACCAAGATGGCCACCGCGAAAGAGCTGGGATCTATCCTCTCCGGGGGAACCGCGCCGCTGGTTGCCGCCGCGCTGTTGTCCTGGACCGGGCACTGGTGGCCAATTGCGACCTACTTTGCGGCGATGGCGGCGATCGGATTCTGTACCACATTTGTTGCACCGGAAACACGGGGCCGCGACCTCAACGCCCCGGAGGATGCAATCTAACTATTTATGCAAAGAGATGGCGGACGAATGGCATCAGGGAATAAGAAAGCTTCTGTCGTGGCAAAGTCATTACCTCATCGGGCCACGCGTGCGGATGTTGCCAGGGAAGCCGGAACCTCGGTGGCAGTGGTCAGCTATGTAATCAACAACGGTCCGCGGCCGGTGGCGGCGGCCACCCGGGATCGGGTGCTGGCGGCCATCAAGAAAACCGGCTATCGCCCGAATAACGTGGCGCGTGCGCTGGCCTCCGGCACCACCAAAACCTACGGCCTGATCGTGCCGAATATTGATAACGCCTTTATTGCCTCCCTTGCCCATGCGTTACAGCAGGAGGCGCTGGCCAACGATATGGTGATGCTGCTGGGCGACTCCGGCGACAGCCGGATGCGTGAACTGCAGTTAATCAATAATCTGCTCAGCCAGCAGATTAGCGGGCTGTTCTATATCAGCGTGGATCGCCATCCCTATACCGAACTTTTACAGGCCAGCGGCACGCCGTTCGTGATGCTCGATCGGGTTGAGCCCGATTTACAGGTCAGCGTGCTGCGGGTCGATGAGCGCGCCGCTTCGCGCCAGGTCACCGCCCATTTGCTGAGCCACGGCTACCGTGATATTGGCGTCATCTGCGGTCCGCTGGATATGCTGAACGCGCAGGAGCGTCTGTTCGGCTGGCGAGAGGCGATGGCGGAATACGGATTACAGGCGCACCCGGAGTGGATCTTCCCCGCGGCCTATACCCGTGAAGGGGGCTATCAGGCGGCGCAGGCCATGCTTCAGGGGGCGACGATGCCGCGTGCGCTGTTCGCCATGAACGAAGCGCAGGCGATTGGCTGCATCCGTGCGCTGTCCGAACGGGGGCTGATGGTGCCAGACGATGTGGCGCTGGTCTGTTTTAACGGCACTCAGCAGTCGGCCTATCACGTTCCGTCTCTGACCACCGTGCGTCAGCCGGTTAGCCAGATGGCAAAAGCGGCGGTCGCGATGCTGGCCGAATGGAACGGTGAGGCGATGCTGCGCGAATTTTCCCACCAGTTAGAGATTGGTGAATCCTGCGGCTGCAAAACGGTCCTTAAATTTGATAGTGACAGATGAAACGATTAATTATTGATTGCGATCCCGGAAACGGCATCGCGGGAGCCAACGTTGACGATGGCCTGGCCATTGCGCTGGCAATGGCGGCGCCCTCGCTGTCGCTGGAGATGATCACCACCGTGGCAGGTAACACGCCCAGCGCGGTGGGTTACAGCGTTGCGCAGGATCTGATGCAGCGTACCGGTCAGACGATACCGGTCGTCAAAGGCGCTGACGCGGCGCTGTGCGAACCGGCCGCCCCGTGGCGGGAAGTGCTGGACAAGCGGGTCTATACCAGTCAGCTTGGCCATCTGTGGAACGGCGTGCGTCGGCCCGATCATTTTGAGCCGCCGTCGCAGGAAGCGGCGGATGCCATCGGCCAGCTGATCTGTGCTAACCCCGGGCAGATTACTCTGGTGGCGATTGGTCCGCTGACCAATGTGGCGCTTGCGCTTCAGCGCTATCCGCAGATGGCGCAGGCGGTGCAGGAGATCGCCATCATGGGCGGCGTTTTTGCCCTCGATGACTATATCAAGGACACGAACTTCGGTATCGATCCGGAGGCGGCGCATCAGGTGCTGACCAGCGGAGCGAATATCACCCTGGTGCCGATGGACGTCACCAGTCAGACGATGATGACCCACCGTCATCTGGATCGTATCGCGCAGCTGCACACGCCGCTGGCGGAATTCGTGACCGAGACACTGCGGCCGTGGATTGACTACTCAATGCAGACCCGTCGTCTGCCGGGTTGCTGGATCCACGATGCGCTGGTGGTGGCATGGCTGATCGACAGGCGTGTTGCCAGCGTAGCGGATTACTACGTTGACGTTGAGCTGCGTCCGGGAATGACGCGGGGTAAATCCTGGCGCTTCAGCCCCCCTCTGCGGCTGAATGTGGCGATCGGCGAACCGGAAGGCAGGCCGATCCATGTGTTGAAGAGCGTTGATAATGCGCTGCTGCTGTCAATGCTGGAAACCAGCCTGGCGAATTATCCAGGCTGAGTGGGATCAGGGTTTAGCCTGACTGCGGCGCCAGCGCCACAGGTCAATGGCCAGCAGCAGCAGCAGGCTAATCCCCATTACCGGCAGACTGACTGCCGCGATCGCGGTGATAACCAGCAGTAAAAAGCGGGCGGCGATCGACAGCTGCTGCCAGCAGCCCAGCAGCGTATCCATCGGTGAAATCTGGCCGCCGGCCGGGCGGCGCAGCCACCACATGCGGTAGCCGATAACAATCATCAGGCACAGCCCGAGGCCAAAGGCCATCAGCAGCAGCTGGTTAGCCAGCCCGAACAGCACCCCCATATGGGCATCCACGCCCCAGCGCGTCAGTTTTGCCAGCAGGCCATAGTTGGCGAACTCGACCTTATCCACCACCGCATAATTGTGCGGATCCACCGCTACGCTATCGACCCGGGTTGGCCAGCTGCGATCGATCTCATTCACGGTCCAGGCTTTATCCGTGGTTTTTGCCGGACGGATCTCCAGTTTCTCCGCCCTTATTCCCGCCTCGCGCGCTGCCGCCAGCACCCGATCAAACTGCTCTGCGCTGACCGTGGCCGGTTCCGCAGACGGCGGGGCGATCGTATGACCCATGTGCTCGGCATGTTCATCCGCCGTCATATTCATCATCTCCGCGCTGGGGTGCAGGGCGGTATTGACCGAGGGCGTCATCCAGCCGAAGTGGGCACGCAGCAGCGAGATATTATCCCCGGCCCAGCGTGACCAGGTGAGGCCGGTGGCCGAAAAGAACACCAGGCCGAGCAGCAGAATAATGCCCAGCGTGGTATGCCAGCGGCGCTGTGAGGCCAGCCGCTGTCCCCGGGAGGGACGATTACGAACCGGCGTACGGCGCGGCGCGCGGCTTGTGGCCCACAGCAGTCCACCGCCCAGCGCGGCGATCCACAGCCAGCTTGCCGCCAGCTCGCTGTAGCTACGGCCAACATCGCCCAGCAGCAGGTTGCTATGCAGATAGTCGAGCCAGGTGCGCAGCGGCAGCACGCCGCTGGTGCCGTAAACCGTCAGCGTTCCGCGTACCTCGAGCGTTTTCGGATCGACAAATACTGCCTGCGTTTCGGACGGGCCAAGGTCATCGCGGGAGAACATTACCCGGGTGGTTTCCCCGTCGTGCGGTGCCGGGCGTACGGCGGCGATGCGGGCATCCGTGCCGATAGATTGCCTGGCGCGGTCAATCTGCTGCGACAGCGGCCGATCGACGCCGGTCGATGAGGTAAACAGCTGCTGGTGGTAGAGGGCGTTTTCCAGCTGTGGGGTCATCACATACAGCGTGCCGGTCAGGGCCGCCATAAAGATAAACGGGGCGATAAACAGCCCGATATAAAAATGCAGTCGCCGCAGCAGGGGAAGCACTGCGCTACGTGCCGGAGCCGCGTGCGCGGCGGCCAGCGGAGTAGGTTGTGACATGGCGTGTTCCTTCAGTCCGTTTTACAGACATAAATCACGGCCCGTGGCGTTGCCACGGGTTGAAAAAGCGGTGAGTTAAGGTGAAACGAACGGCGGCGGCGGGGCGCGGGGATGGAAAAAGTGCCGGGGAACCTGGGCAACAACCGGCAGCAGCAGCGGTAACGCTGGCGGTGCCGCCGCGCGTCGCATCAGCCAGAGTAGCGGCACGGCGGTGAGTCCAAGCGCCAGATGGACCAGTAAAACGCAGTAGCCGCAGGCGCTGTCATCCATCATCGACATCGGATGATGCATGGACGCCGGGTCCATCTTCATCGACAGGGGCGAATGGGCAGCTGCCATCTCCGACATCATAGCGCCGTGCCCCTCATCCATCTGATGATGCATCATCATCATGCCGCTACCGCCGTGCGTCTGCGCCAGCGATTTAGAAATCGCGGGAGCAATAAACAGCAGCGCTATTGCCAGCAGGCCCAGCCAGGCGGCCAGGCGGATGCGGGTGGCAGAGAATGAAATCAGAGACACGCGGTTTCCATCAGTACAAATGTTTCGGCGGGATTGTACTTGAAACTCACCTTAAAGAGTTAAGTGAAATCTGCAATTGCTTTGCAAAAGAAGCGGAAAACACGCTAATCATTAGTCTGATAATAATTTGAAATGCATATTTACACCCTGATCCTAAACCTGACAAAAGCGCGCGTTTATACCATTCAACTACATGATATAAACAAATAATTAACATTTACTCTCTTTTCTCAGGACAGGAAGCGCCCTATGTTTAACTGGACTTCAACCCAGCGCAACGTGGCATTCGCCAGCTTTGCCAGCTGGACGCTGGATGCGTTTGACTTCTTTATTCTGGTCTTCGTACTGAGCGACCTCGCCGTTAATTTTCATACAGAGATTTCGGATGTCTCCATCGCCATTATGCTGACCCTGGCAGTAAGGCCGATCGGCGCGCTACTGTTTGGTCGCCTTGCTGAGAAGTACGGCCGCCGTCCCATACTGATGGCCAATATCATTATCTTTTCAATCTTTGAGCTGCTTTCCGCCTGGTCGCCGACGCTGGAATGGTTCCTGCTGTTCCGCGTCATTTACGGCGTGGCGATGGGCGGAGTATGGGGCGTGGCCTCATCGCTGGCCATGGAGAGTATTCCCGACCGCTCGCGCGGGCTGATGTCCGGCGTGTTTCAGGCGGGTTATCCCTGCGGCTACCTGCTGGCATCGATTATCTTTGGCCTGTTTTACAGCATGGTCGGCTGGCGGGGGATGTTTTTGATCGGCGCACTGCCGATCCTGCTGCTGCCGTTTATCTATTTCAAAGTGCCGGAGTCCCCGGTATGGCTGGCGGCCAGGGAGCGTAACGAGAGCGCGGCGCTGATGCCGGTTCTGCGCAGCCACTGGAAGCTGTGCGTTTATCTGGTTCTGCTGATGGCCTGCTTTAACTTTTTCAGTCACGGTACGCAGGATCTCTATCCCACCTTCCTGAAGGTGCAGCACGGATTCGATCCGCACACCGTCAGCATCATCGCTATTTTCTACAATATTGCCGCGATGCTGGGCGGTATCTTCTTCGGGTCGCTGTCGGAGAAAATTGGTCGTAAGAAAGCGATAATCATCGCGGCCTTTCTGGCGCTGCCGGTGCTGCCGCTATGGGCTTTCTCCAGCGGCTCGTGGATGGTTGGCATCGGTGCCTTTCTGATGCAGTTTATGGTGCAGGGCGCATGGGGCGTAGTCCCGACGTGGTTAACCGAGCTGGTTCCGGGCAATGCGCGCGCGGTGCTGCCGGGCTTTGTTTATCAGCTGGGGAATCTGATTGCCTCGGTTAATGCCACGCTGCAATCGAGGATTGCGGAGTCGCACGGTAACAACTATGGCCTGGCGATGGCCATTGTGGCGGGAACGGTGGCGGTGCTGATCTGTCTGCTGGTTGCCATGGGGCGCGAAACCCGCGGCATTAATATTGCCGGCAGCACTCCGGCGGCGACAGAGGATAAACGCCGGTAAAACGACGGCCGCCGGGCCGCCGTCCCGGTTAATGAGGTTCGGCAGTCTGCGGCTGGGTGCTGTTGATCAGATCCTGATAGGACAGCAGCATATTGCGCCCCTGGTTCTTTGCCAGATACAGGGCGCGATCGGCGTTCGCTACCGCGCCTTCAAAATCATCCTGCTCCAGCGGGGCAATGCCTGCACTGATGGTGACATGGGTTGAAACTTCATCGTTAAAGCGGTGGGAGATTTCCAAATCGATAACGCGCTGGCGAATACGTTCTGCCAGTCTCAGGGCGATCTCCTCATTCACGTTAGTTAGCAGTACCAGGAATTCCTCGCCGCCGTAGCGGGTGACGATATCGCGGGAGCGAACCGCATCGCGAATGGCCTCAGAAACGCGCGCCAGCGCCTGGTCGCCCATCGTATGCCCATAGTTATCGTTGTAAGCCTTGAAATTATCGATATCTAATAGCAAAACAAAATGGCTGCCCGTATTTTTTTCAAGAATGTTGCTGAGACGATTTTGCAGCCCGCGGCGGTTATACAGGCCGGTAAGCGGGTCGAGCATACTCAGATCGCTGTAAATTTCTTTTTCCTCATACAGCTGGCCGAGCAGTCGGCGGGTAAAACTGTCGCGGCGGCGCAGCATCAAGTGATGAAGAGCGAACCCAACGAGCGGCAAGGTAATCGTAAACAGTATCAGCAGCGTGTTATGTCCGGCATCCAGCCAGAGGACCAGAACTGCACCCGGCAGCGCATGCAGGCAGAAGGCAGCCAGATAATCGCCTAAGGCAATTGCGCTAATAAAGAAAACGCTGACCAGAACGATCAGCAAATAATTATCCTCTATATTAAATTGGAACTGATATCGGCAAAATATTTGCCATGCCCACAGCAGCCCACTGAACAATGCCACGCTATTTAAACTGCGTACTTTTAATTTCGGTTTAATTAGCAATATAGCTAGCAATGTGATGTTAAAAAAAACAATCACTAATGAGGGCATAGAAACGTTAAGCGGAGTATGGTCCGCGATACTGAGTGAAAAAAATGAAGCCGTTACTGCGTTTAAAAACAGAAATAGCATCAGAGACAGCCGACGCTTGCTGTTAAGCAATTCGTCATAGATTTGTGTTTGCATTTTATATACTCGTGACTGCCCTGAAATATCAAAGTGCTATCGGCCGGATGCAATAAACACCTATCAATTGGAATAGTTTAGAGCTGTTATTATATGAATTTTCTGAATTATGATCGGGGTCAATCTAACATTTAAAGCCCAGGCTGTCATCCGCGGGAATAAAGTTTCAACAATGTTGCTGCAAAGTGATAGGAATTACCATATGATATTGGTAATCATTATCATTTGAAACTGTGTGGACACAGCCAGATCGGTCGCAATAATCACTGCGTCTGGGCGATGGGGGATAGCGGGATGATAGGTAAAAAACTGGATAGCGGGTGGGGCGTACTTCTACCCTGTGCCATGATGCCACTGATGACGCTGATGGAATTGTCATTCAGCGAATGGCGGATGCTGATGGTGGTAGCGATCCTGGCAACCGTGGTAATGCTTTTCCATAAACGTCTGCGTCACTATATGCTGCTGCCTTCGTGTATCGCGCTGGCTGGCGGACTGGCGGCCATAACGGTGAATTTCAGCACGCAATAAAGCTATTTTGCGCCGTCACGGATGATGGAGCAGAGCGTTGGTCAGATCGGATTCAAAAAGCGAGAACGAGTATTTCGGGAAACTGCCGGGGAGAATTTCTGGAGTATTTCGGAGTAAGTTCAACTGGTGCGAAGAGAGGGACTTGAACCCTCACGTCCGTAAGAACACTAACACCTGAAGCTAGCGCGTCTACCAATTCCGCCACCTTCGCGTCCTGTTGAGCTTTTTGTTCATATCACCGCATTGGTGCGAAGAGAGGGACTTGAACCCTCACGTCCGTAAGAACACTAACACCTGAAGCTAGCGCGTCTACCAATTCCGCCACCTTCGCGCAGATGCTGCGTAATATGAACTTCGTGGTTTTTGGTGCGAAGAGAGGGACTTGAACCCTCACGTCCGTAAGAACACTAACACCTGAAGCTAGCGCGTCTACCAATTCCGCCACCTTCGCATACCTGCAACATAACAATGTTATATCGCAACCACGGAGGCGCATTCTAGAGATTTTACCCGACACGTCAACAGTTATTTCTTAATGCTGAAACGATCGTCTGAAAAAGCGGCAGTCGGGAGGTTGGCTGGGGGCGGGATCACAGGGGGCGACGGCGCGTTCGCCCCCTGATGCGCTTAGCGGGAGGTCTTAGGCGGGCGTCCCTTCACGGCACGATAAACTTTGAAGCGGCCGTTCTGTACCAGCACTTCGTGGCTGCCGAAGGTTTCATCCAGCACCTGTGGATAGGGCAGGAAGGCGTTTGCCACAATACGCAGTTCGCCGCCGGTATTCAGATGAGTTATCGCGCCGCGGATCAGCGTCTGGGCCGCATCCAGGCTGGTCTGCACGCCGTCGTGGAACGGAGGATTGGAGATAATCAGATCGAAGCGGCCGCTTACGCCGGAATAGACGTTGCCGGCGACGACCGTGCCTTCCAGCCCGTTAGCGGCCAGCGTCGCTTCACTGGCGGCCAGCGCCGCGGCACTGACGTCGGTCAGCGTCAGGCGCACTTTCGGCGAGTGGCTGGCCAGAATAGCGGAAAGCACGCCCGCGCCGCAGCCGACATCCAGCACTTTGCCTTTGGTATGTGCCGCCAGCGTGGAGAGCAGCAGCTGGCTACCGACGTCGAGATCGTCACGGCTGAAGACGCCCGGCAGGGTTTTAATGGTCAGATCGCCCAGCGGATACTCATCCCAGTAGCCGTCGGCATCAAACTGCGGCTGACGATCCAGACGACCGTGGTACAGACCGCAGCGTCGGGCGCTGTCGATTTTTTCCAGCTTCACCCAGTCTGCCAGCATCGCTTCGGCGCTGCGCACGCCGCTGCGGTTTTCACCGACCACAAACACATCGCAGCCAACGGGCAGCAGCGACAGCAGGTTTTGTAGCTGATACTGCGCTTCCGGCTTATTTTTTGGCCAGTAGTAGACCAGCGTATCGCAATCGACGGTAGATTCTGCTGTAGCCACGAGGCTGAAGCGAACATTTTCCCCCATAGTGCGGCTAAGGATCTGCCAGTGATGATATTGCTGGGTGTGTGCCCGGCTCTCTGCGGTTTCCAGCTGCGCGGGCAGATCATCCTGCATATCGCCGGCAAACAGCACGCGGCGTTGGGTAAATTCATCACTGTGGCGCAGTATCACTTCACTGGCCGGGGTAAATGCGGACATCGGTCGCTCCTTAAAAATTGAGCGGCGATTATAGTTGTTTGTTGGCGCAGTTTCGAAGGCTTTGTTAACCTATGCCGGTTATACGGGCGACCGGACAGGAAAAAAGATGTCTTCCAGACGCGACTGGTTATTACAGCAAATGGGCATTACGCAGTATACGCTGCGGCGTCCGCGTGCCTTGCAGGGAGAGATTGCGGTGACGTTGCCCGCAGACATCCGGCTGGTTATTGTTGCTGATGTGCCCCCTACGTTACAGGATCCGCTGATTGCGGACGTGCTGCGCGCGCTTGAACTGCATGAAGCGCAGGTTCAGGTGCTCACCCCTGACCAGCTGGCAATGTTGCCGGATGACACCCGCTGCCACAGCTGGTGTTTAGGGCTGGATACCCCGGTGACGCTTGCCGGAACTCAAATTGCCTCGCCGGTTCTGGCGGAGCTTTATCACAATGCCGGTGCCAAACGAGCGCTATGGCAGCAGATTTGCCAACATGAATCAGATTTCTTTACTCACCACGCACGATCTTGACGCGGCGTTTGCCATTGAGCAGCGTAGCCATGCTTTCCCCTGGTCAGCAAAAACCTTCGCCAGCAATCAGGGCGAACGCTACCTGAACTATCGTCTGGAGGTGGATGGCGTGCTGGCGGCGTTTGCCATCACCCAGACGGTGCTGGATGAAGCTACGCTGTTTAACCTGGCGGTCGATCCGGCCTATCAGCGCCGCGGTCTGGGGCGGGCGCTGTTACAGCATCTGATTGATGAGCTGGAGCGGCGGGGGATCCTCACGCTCTGGCTGGAAGTTCGTGCTTCTAACCGGGCGGCCATCGCGCTGTACGAGCAGCTGGACTTCAACGAAGTTTCGATCCGCCGGAACTACTATCCGACCGCAGACGGCAAAGAAGACGCTGTGATGATGGCCTTAACGATTTAACCTGGAATGACCAATGCTTACCCACTGGGACTGGATTTTATTCGACGCAGACGACACGCTGTTTCACTTTGATGCTTTTGCCGGTTTACAGCGCCTGTTTCAGCGCTACGACGTGCAGTTCAACCGCGCAGACTATGACGACTATCAGGCCATTAATAAGCCGCTGTGGGTGGATTATCAGAATGGCGCAATCAACGCGTTGCAGTTGCAGCATCAGCGCTTTCAGGGCTGGGCCGACCGGCTACAGGTGGCTCCTCACGATCTTAACAATGGTTTTCTGACGGCGATGGCTGAAATCTGCCTGCCGCTGGACGGCGCGGTTGAACTGCTTAACGCGCTGAAGGGCCGGGTGAAGATGGGGATTATCACCAACGGGTTTACGGCGTTGCAGCAGGTGCGCCTGGAGCGGACCGGTTTCCTCGGCTATTTCGATCTGCTGGTGATTTCCGAACAGGTGGGGGTTGCCAAGCCGCATCCGGCAATTTTCGATTATGCGTTTGAGCAAATGGGTAATCCGCCGCGCGATCGGGTGCTGATGGTGGGGGATAACCCGGATTCGGATATTCTTGGCGGTATCAATGCGGGGCTGGCAACCTGCTGGCTGAACGTGGACGGGCGTTCACGGCCGGAAGGGATTGTTCCGACGTGGCAGGTGGCTTCGCTGCGCGAGTTGCAGGATAAATTGTTGGGTTGAGAAGTCGTGGTGGGTTCCGTGCGGGGCTGACCGTGCCGGGGCAGAACGCCGGGACGTCGTGAACCCAGTCCCTGGGGCCTTCGCCGCCACATCCTTGTGGCGGAGACCCGGCTTATCTTCCCCGGCACGGTCATCCCTTAGGCTTTGAGCTGGCTGCTTGTAGTGAAAACACTGTTTAGAGCGAAACAAAAACTTTGAGTGGACGTTCGTGTTGCTGACTGCGGTGATGTTTTTCAGATGTCGCGGTGGGTTCTGTGCAGGGCTGACCGTGCCGGGGCAGAACGCCGGGACGTCGTGAACCCAATCCCTGGGGCCTTCGCCGCCACATCCCTGTGGCGGAGACCCGGCTTTTCTTCCCCGGCACGGTCATCCCTCTGGCTGTGAGCTGGCTGTTTGTAGTGAAAATATTGCTTACAGCGAAACCACAGCCCAAAGGGGAAACCGTGACCGGACAGGTTAGCCGGGTGTCTGGCGCAGGGATGCGCCAGCCAAGCCTCCAGGGAAGGATTTACGGCGTCCCGGCGATCTGCCGTTCACGGTTGCCCCCGATCACCGCTCTCCCCGCCCTGTTCAAACAGCGAAACCACAGCCTAAAGGGGAAACCGTGATCGGACAGGTTAGCCGGGTGTCTGGCGCAAGGATGCGCCAGCCAAGCCTCCAGGGAAGGATTCACGGCGTCCCGGCGATCTGCCGGTCACGGTTAACCCGATCACCGTTCCCACCGCCCTGTTTAAATAGCGACACAAAAGCCCAAAGGGGAAACCGTAACCGGACAGGTTAGCCGGGTGTCTGGCGCAGGGATGCGCCAGCCAAGCCTCCAGGGAAGGATTCACGGCGTCCCGGCGATCTGCCGTTCACGGTTACCCCCGATCACCGATCTAACCGCCTGCACCGTCAACCTTACAAACCCAGCTTCACAAAATCCGACGCGTCATGACGCTCGGCCAACTGCTGATCCTCCGGGCCCCAGGTACGATTCACAATACGCCCGCGCTTCACCGCCGGACGCTGCGCAACCTCATCCGCCCAACGCACCACATTCTTATAAGAACCCGCATCCAGAAACTCCGCCGCATCGTACATCAACCCCTGAACCAGCGTGCCGTACCACGGCCAGATAGCAATATCTGCAATGCTATACTCATTACCGGCAATATAACGGTGCTCGCCCAGCTGCTTATCGAGCAGATCGAGCTGACGCTTGGCTTCCATCGTAAACCGGTCAATCGCATACTCAATCTTTACCGGAGCATAATGATAAAAATGACCAAAGCCGCCGCCGATATAGGGCGCTGCACCCTGCAACCAGAACAACCAGTTCAGCGTTTCGGTGCGTCCGGCAGCATCTTTGGGCAGGAAGTGACCAAATTTTTCTGCCAGGTACAATAAAATAGCGCCGGATTCAAACACCCGCGTGGCCGGTACGGTGGACGTATCCAGCAGGGCTGGGATCTTCGAATTAGGATTAACCGAAACAAAGCCAGAAGAGAACTGATCGCCATCGCCAATGCGGATCAGGTGCGCATCGTACTCGGCGCCGGAGACATTCAGCGCCAGCAGCTCTTCCAGCAGGATAGTCACCTTCTGCCCATTCGGGGTACCCAGCGAGTAAAGCTGTAAAGGATGTTTACCGGTTGGCAGCGTGGCTTCGTGACGCGCACCGGCCGTCGGGCGGTTGATACTGCCCCAGGTGCCGCCCAACTCTTTGTTTTCGCGCCAGACCTTTGCTGGCTGATAGTCATTGGTGCTCATAACTCGATATGCCCTTATAGCTAGTGAACCGAACGGCTTAAACGCCGCAGATGCCTTAAAAATAGCGGACGACAGCGTGGAAAGCCAAATGCCGGATTATCCGCTGCTTAGAAATAACACGGCTAAATGCGCGGCGTTTATCCGTAACGAGCAGCCTGATTTATGGAGATAACGATGAAACATGAAAAAAGCGATCTACAGCATGAGACAGGACTTGTGGTGAGCGAGGACGGCCGCACCTGCTGCTACTGGCAGCCGCTGATGCCGGACTACCACGATAATGAATGGGGCAGGCCGGTTACCGACGACCGTCTGATTTTTGAAAAAGTGTGTCTGGAAAGTTTTCACTCCGGCATGTCGTGGCACATGATCTACAACAAACGGGAAAACTTTCGCCGTGCCTTCGCTGATTTTGATATTCAGACGGTTGCGCGCTTTGACGATAGCGACGTTGCCCGGCTGATGGTGGATAAAAGCATCGTGCGTAACCGGGCCAAAATCCTCTCAGCCATCAACAACGCGCAGCGCGCGCAGGAGATGATCGCCGAAGCGGGATCGCTGGCGGCATGGTTCTGGCAGTTTGAGCCGAAACCCGCGTCGCGGCCGGAGGTGGTGGACATTAGTTACTGGCAGGCAAACAACACCTCGCCGGAGGCGGAAGCGATGTCGAAGGCGTTGAAAAAACGCGGCTGGAGCTGGGTCGGGCCGGTCACCGTCTATGCGCTGATGCAGGCGCTCGGACTGGTAAACGACCACTTTACAGGATGCGCCTGTCGGCAGGCGTGCGAAGCGCTGCGCAGTCAGTTAAAACGGCCCGGTCAGGCATGAGTTGCCGCAGGTCAGGGAGTTTCGCGTGAATAAGCGGCGTTCTGCATTGTTTCTGACGCCGGGATCGGTGAAAATGCCGACCATTATTGATTAATTGGCTCAGAAGAATTCCATGTCAAATGCACCCTTTATGCAAGAGGTGGCGCGACGCCGCACTTTTGCCATCATCTCCCACCCGGATGCCGGTAAAACAACCATCACTGAAAAAGTGCTGCTGTTCGGACAGGCGATCCAGACGGCCGGTACGGTAAAAGGGCGCGGATCTAACCAGCACGCCAAGTCGGACTGGATGGAAATGGAAAAGCAGCGTGGGATCTCGATCACCACCTCAGTGATGCAGTTTCCGTATCGCGAATGCCTGGTTAACCTGCTGGATACCCCGGGGCATGAAGACTTCTCGGAAGATACCTACCGCACCCTGACGGCGGTGGACTGCTGCCTGATGGTGATCGACGCCGCGAAAGGCGTTGAGGATCGTACCCGCAAGCTGATGGAAGTTACCCGTCTGCGCGATACGCCGATCCTGACCTTTATGAACAAGCTGGACCGCGATATCCGCGACCCGATGGAAGTGATGGATGAAGTGGAAAACGAGCTGAAAATTGCCTGTGCTCCCATCACCTGGCCGATTGGCTGCGGCAAGCTGTTTAAGGGTGTTTATCATCTCTACAAGAATGAAACCTATCTCTATCAGAGCGGTAAGGGCCATACCATTCAGGAAGTGCGGGTGATCAAAGGCCTGGACAACCCGGATCTGGATGTCGCTATCGGTGAAGATCTCGCTGCCCAGCTGCGCGATGAGCTGGAGCTGGTACAGGGCGCCTCGCACGAGTTTGACCGCGATGCCTTCCTGGAAGGACAGCTGACCCCGGTGTTCTTCGGAACCGCGCTGGGTAACTTCGGCGTCGATCATATGCTGGACGGACTGGTTGAGTGGGCGCCGTCGCCGATGCCGCGCAAGACCGATGTCCGCACCGTCACCGCGGCCGATGATAAATTTACCGGTTTCGTGTTTAAAATTCAGGCCAATATGGACCCGAAACACCGCGACCGCGTGGCGTTTATGCGTGTGGTATCCGGTAAATATGAAAAAGGCATGAAGCTGCGCCAGGTGCGTCTGGGCAAAGACGTGGTCATTGCCGACGCGCTAACCTTTATGGCCGGCGACCGCTCTCATGTGGAAGAGGCGTATCCCGGCGATATTATCGGCCTACACAACCACGGTACTATCCAGATCGGCGATACCTTCACCCAGGGTGAAAATATGAAGTTCACCGGTATTCCGAACTTCGCCCCTGAGCTGTTCCGTCGTATTCGTCTGCGCGATCCACTTAAGCAAAAACAGCTGCTGAAAGGGCTGGTCCAGCTGTCGGAAGAGGGCGCGGTGCAGGTATTCCGTCCGGTACACAACAACGATTTAATCGTGGGTGCGGTGGGGGTACTTCAGTTTGACGTGGTGGTTGCGCGTCTGAAAAGCGAATATAACGTGGAAGCCATCTACGAATCCGTTAACGTGTCTACCGCCCGCTGGGTGGAGTGCAGCGACGTGAAGAAATTCGACGAGTTCCAGCGTAAGAATGAGGTTAACCTCGCGCTCGACGGCGGCGATAACCTGACCTATATTGCCCCTACGATGGTGAATCTGAATATCACTCAGGAACGCTATCCTGAGGTCGTGTTCCGCAAAACCCGCGAACATTAATCCCGCCCTATCGCGCGCCGTCGCGAAGCGTGAAGAGGGGACGAACTGCACAGCAGTTCGTCCCCTTTTTTTATACAGACTACTCCTAAAACCCCGTTTTTTTGCTGTTTTATCCATCGATTCCTCTGCGCCGGGCGGCGAAATCCTGATTGATGACTATAGTGATTTACAGGACGCAGAACAGATGGCAGCGGTTGCTGCACGATTTGCGGATTAGCCAACTGATTGTTATTGCTGGCTCAAACCGAAACAACAGCCACGGTGCCTCTACTTGAAGAGCTTGCCGTGGTGAGTAACTAAGAACAAAAGGAACGAATCGATGAAGACTACAATTGCAAAAACTTTGATGGCTGTACTGGTGGGTTCTGTGCTGGCCGGCGGTTCTGCAATGGCAGAACAGTCAATGACGAATGCCGCCGACAGTGCGGGTTCAAAAGTCGATAGCTCTATGAAAAAAGTCGGCAACTATATGGATGACAGCGGCGTAACGGCGAAAGTCAAAGCGGCGCTGGTTGATGACGACGCGATTAAAAGCACGGATATCTCCGTCAAAACCCACGACGGCGTTGTGACGCTGAGTGGTTTCGTTGCCACCCAGGACCAGGCTGAAAAAGCGGTCGCGGTAACCAAATCCATTGAGGGTGTGAAATCCGTTAGTGACAAACTTCACGTTAAAGACAGCACAAAACAGAGCGCAAGCGGTTATGCCGGTGATGTGGCAACGACCAGCGAAATTAAAGCTAAACTGTTAGCTGATGACATCGTACCGTCACGTAATGTGAAGGTCGAAACCACCAACGGCGTGGTGCAGCTTTCAGGTATGGTGAAAACTCAGGCGCAGTCTCAGCGTGCCGAGGATATTGCAAAAGCCATTGATGGCGTAAAAAGTGTTAAGAACGATCTGAGCGTTAAATAGTAACAGGAAACATTCAGTCTGACCTTTCGGTTTACTGAATGAGATCCCGAATAATGCCGGCGGCGCGCACCGCCAGCCGGCGATATACGGTAATGAGAGCCGTTCGATTTCAACTTTGGTGGTAAGGAGAAGCTTATGTTTCGTTGGGGCATTATCTTTTTGGTTATCGCGCTGATTGCAGCCGCGTTAGGTTTTGGTGGTCTGGCCGGTACAGCGGCGTGGGCAGCTAAGCTGGTATTCGTAATTGGTATTATTATCTTCCTGGTGAGTCTGTTCACCGGACGTAAGAAACTCTAGCAGCTAGAATAGTTAAATCGAATTGTAACAATTAGCCGTTAGCGTCTTACGAACGCGACCAAGAATAGGTATCCTCTTAGAGACTGTTTAAGAGGATACCTGACTTGGGCCAACATATTCCAATCACCCTCGGCAATATTACGCCGTTGGGTCTTAAACCTTTCCGGCCAGGCAAACTTGCCCTGGTGTGCGAAGGCGGCGGCCAGCGCGGTATTTTCACCGCCGGTGTGCTGGATGAATTCCTCCGTGCTCATTTCAATCCCTTTGATCTGCTGTTGGGTACCTCTGCCGGTGCGCAGAATCTCTCCGCGTTTATCTGTGGTCAGCCGGGCTATGCCCGTCGGGTGATCACCCGTTACACCACCAGTGGCCAGTTTTTTAGCCCGCTGCGATTTGTGCGCGGCGGCAACCTGATCGATCTTGACTGGCTGGTGGATATTACCCGTAGTGAATTTCCGCTGGCGCTGGACATTGGTGAGAAGCAGTTCGGTTCCGGGCGCGAATTCTACATGTGCGCCTGCCGCAGCGATGACTATGCGGCAAACTACTTCTCGCCCACCGCGGATACCTGGCACGATATTATTAAAGCCTCCAGCGCCATTCCTGGCCTGTACCGTAACGGCGTCGATCTGTCCGGCATCAGCTATCTGGACGGCGGCATCAGTGATGCTATCCCGGTGCGGGAGGCCGCTCGGCGCGGCGCGGAAACAATTGTGGTGATCCGCACCGTGCCGTCGCAGATGACCTACACCCCGCAGTGGGTGAAGCGTATTGAGCGTTGGCTAAGCGACAGCGCGCTACAGCCGCTGGTGAATATCCTGCAACTGCACGAAACCAGCTATCACGAGATCCAGCACTTTATCGACGCGCCGCCCGCTAAGCTGCGGATTATTGAGATCTATCCGCCGCATCCCCTGGCCAGCAGCGCCCTGGGCAGCCGGGTTGCCTCTCTGAATCAGGATTATCATCTGGGCCGCCGCTGCGGACGCTACTTCCTGGCGACCGTGGGCCAGTGGCTTGGAAATAGCCGGATATCTTCTCAGGCGGTGATCCCGCCTGCGCCGGTGGCAAACGAGCCAACCCGTGACGGGATCATCGTCGATCCGACGCTGGGCTTCGATGATGACAAAGATAAAGGGTCGCTGGCATGAGCCTGAAATTTGTTGATACCCACTGTCATTTCGACTTTCCCCCGTTCGTGGGGGACGAGGCGCAGAGCCTGCGGCTGGCAGCGGAGGCCGGCGTGGAGAAAATTATCGCCGTCGGCGTGTCGGCAGAACGCATCAGCCGGGTGCTGGCGCTGGCGCAAACCTATCCACCGGTTTACGCCGCGCTGGGTCTACACCCGATGGCAATTGATGAGCACGACCAACGGTCGCTGGCCGCACTGGAACAGGCGCTGGCGCTTCGGCCTGCTAAGCTGGTGGCGCTGGGGGAGATCGGCCTCGATCTCTATATGGAAAACCCGCAGTTTGACCGTCAGCAGGCGCTGCTCGACGCCCAGCTCCGGCTGGCGCGCGACTACGATCTGCCGGTGATCCTGCACTCGCGCCGGACGCACGACAGGCTGGCACAGCATCTGCGGCGCATCGTGCTGCCGCGGCGCGGGGTGGTTCACGGTTTTGCCGGTAGCGAGCAGCAGGCGCTGGCGTTTATCCGCGCGGGCTATGCCATTGGCGTCGGGGGAACCATCACCTATCTCCGCGCCAGTAAAACGCGCAGCGCTATTGCCCGCCTGCCGCTTGAGTCGCTGCTGCTGGAAACCGACTCGCCGGATATGCCGCTACAGGGCTGGCAGGGACAGCCCAACCGCCCCGAGCGGATAAAAAACGTCTGGCAAAGCCTGTGCGAGCTGCGTTCTGAATCCCCCGAACGGATTGCTGAAGTCCTGCGCGAAAACACCCGCACGCTGTTCCGACTGTAAACCCGCTATCCTGTCAGGGGGGAGGTCACTTTCTCTCCTGATGCCTGAAATGTTATAATTGTAACATCCATATATCATGCTAGCTGCCAGGCGGTAACATCGCGCCTTGGTTGCCTGTAAAGTGTGATGCATCTGGCGTTATATGCAATTAACATGAAATCAAATACTGATTATTGTGATGAGCATTGCAAAAAATTAGGACTTTGCGGTGTTATAATTATAACATTGTTGGATGGCTGCTGCACCGGCCCGTTCCCTAAACACACAATCTGGAGAGAAATATGTCTGATGTTAAAGCTCAGGCGCTGCGTGCGCTGCAACTCATGGATCTGACCACGCTGAATGACGATGACACCGATGCCAAAGTGATTGCGCTGTGCCATCAGGCGAAATCTCCGGCGGGGAATACGGCGGCGATCTGCATTTATCCGCGCTTCATTCCCATCGCGCGTAAGACGCTGCGTGAGCAGGGTACGCCGGAAATCCGCATTGCCACCGTCACCAACTTCCCGCACGGCAACGACGATATCGATATTGCGCTGGCCGAAACGCGCGCCGCTATCGCCTACGGTGCCGACGAAGTGGATGTCGTGTTCCCCTATCGCGCGCTGATTGCCGGTAATGAAACCGTGGGTTTTGAGCTGGTAAAAGCCTGTAAAGAGGCGTGCGCTGCGGCGAATGTGCTGCTTAAAGTTATTATTGAAACCGGTGAGTTAAAGGACGCAGCGCTGATCCGTAAAGCGTCTGAGATTGCCATCGACGCCGGTGCTGATTTTATCAAAACCTCCACCGGTAAAGTGGCGGTCAACGCGACGCCGGAGGTGGCGGAAATTATGATGCGGATGATTGCCGATAAGGGCGTGAAAGAGAACGTCGGCTTCAAACCTGCCGGTGGCGTGCGTACCGCGGAGGACGCGGCGATCTATCTGAAGCTGGCCGACGACATTCTCGGCAGCGGCTGGGCGGACGCCCGTCATTTCCGCTTCGGTGCTTCCAGTCTGCTGGCCAGTCTGCTCAACACCGCCGGTTTCACCGGGGCAACCAGCGACAGCAAGTACTGATCGTTCGGTAAGCCGGAGTATTAACAGCGGGTGGCGGACATGGGTTCCGCCATCCGTGACCCGCGCCACTTTTTTCGCAATCCTATTCAATATCTGGAGGTTACCGTGTTTCTGCCACAGGAAATTATCAAAAAAAAACGTGACGGACAGGCGCTGAGTGAAGAAGAGATCCGCTTCTTCATCAACGGCGTGCGTGATAATACGGTATCTGAAGGTCAGATTGCCGCGCTGGCAATGACCATCTATTTCCACGACATGTCGCTGCCGGAGCGCGTGGCGTTGACCATGGCAATGCGTGACTCCGGCACCGTGCTGAACTGGAAAGCCTTGAATCTTAACGGCCCGGTCGTGGACAAGCACTCCACCGGCGGCGTGGGGGATGTCACCTCGCTGATGCTGGGGCCGATGGTTGCCGCCTGCGGTGGCTATGTTCCGATGATCTCCGGCCGTGGACTGGGCCACACCGGGGGAACGCTGGACAAGCTGGAAGCGATCCCCGGCTTTGATATTTTCCCGCAGGACGATCGTTTCCGTCAGATCATAAAAGAGGTGGGCGTAGCGATTATCGGCCAGACCAGCTCGCTGGCGCCGGCGGATAAGCGCTTCTACGCGACCCGTGATATCACCGCCACCGTCGATTCCATTCCGCTGATCACCGCCTCGATCCTGGCGAAAAAGCTGGCCGAGGGGCTGGATGCGCTGGTGATGGATGTCAAAGTCGGTTCCGGGGCGTTTATGCCCACCTTTGCGCTTTCCGAATCGCTGGCGCAGTCCATCGTGGGCGTGGCGAACGGCGCAGGCTGTAAGACGACCGCGCTGCTGACCGATATGAACCAGGTGCTGGCTTCGACCGCCGGTAACGCGCTTGAAGTCCGCGAGGCCGTGCAGTTCCTGACCGGTGAATACCGGAATCCGCGCCTGCTCGAAGTCACTTTGGCACTGTGCAGCGAAATGCTGATTTCCGGCGGACTGGCCCGCTCGGATGAAGAAGCCCAGGCTAAACTGAAAGCGGTACTGGACAACGGTCGTGCTGCCGAGATCTTTGGCCGTATGGTCGCCGCGCAGAAAGGTCCGGCTGATTTCATCGAGCGCATGGACAGCTACCTGCCTGCGCCGATGCTGAGCAAAGCCGTGTACGCCGATCGTAACGGTATCGTCAGCGCGATGGATACCCGCGCGCTGGGTCTGGCGGTGGTTTCCCTGGGCGGCGGCCGTCGTCGTGCCAGCGACAGCATCGACTATAGCGTGGGGCTGAGCGACGTTGCGGCGCTGGGTACGTCGGTTGACGGCCAGCGGCCGCTGGCCATTATCCATGCCGCCAGTGAGTCCAGCTGGCAGGAAGCTGCCGCTGCGGTCCGGGCTGCGGTCACAGTATCCGACACGCAACCCGAGGTAACACCAGTTATTTATCGCAGAGTCTCGCAATAAGCGGTATTCTGTTCTGATCGCATTTTTTTAACGCTCATCGCGACAATCGCGCAGGAGATCAGGATGAAACGTGCATTTATTATGGTGCTTGATTCCTTCGGAATTGGTTCCAGTAAAGACGCCGACAAGTTTGGCGATAAAGGCTCGGATACCCTCGGACATATCGCCGAGGCGTGCTTCAAGGGTGAAGCCGACGTCGGGCGTAAAGGCCCGCTTAACCTGCCTAATCTGACCGCTCTGGGTCTGGGCAAAGCCGCAGAAGCCTCGACCGGCAAATTCCCGCTGGGGCTGAATAAAGACGCGGAAATTATTGGCGCTTACGCCTATGCCAGCGAGCTCTCCTCCGGCAAAGATACGCCGTCCGGCCACTGGGAAATTGCCGGTGTGCCGGTGCTGTTTGACTGGGGCTACTTCAGCGACGTGGAAAACAGCTTCCCGCAGGAGCTGCTGGATACGCTGGTTGAGAAAGCGAATCTGCCGGGATATCTGGGCAACTGCCACTCCTCGGGTACGGTTATCCTCGACAAGCTGGGCGAAGAGCATATGAAAACCGGCAAGCCGATTTTCTACACCTCCGCCGACTCCGTTTTCCAGATTGCCTGCCACGAAGAGACATTTGGCCTCGACCGTCTCTACGAGCTGTGTGAGATTGCCCGTGAAGTGCTGACCGAAGGCGGCTACAACATTGGCCGCGTGATTGCGCGTCCGTTTGTGGGCGACAGGGCCGGGCACTTTGAACGTACCGGCAACCGTCACGATTTAGCGGTTGAGCCGCCGGCGCCCACCATCCTGAAAAAGCTGGTGGAAGAGCAGGGCGGGGAAGTGATCTCGGTAGGTAAAATTGCTGATATCTATGCGCACGTGGGGATTACCAAAAAGATCAAAGCGACCGGTCTGGATGCGCTGTTTGACGCTACGGTAGAAGAGATGAAAATAGCGCCGGATAACAGCATCGTCTTTACAAACTTCGTTGATTTTGACTCGACATGGGGCCATCGCCGCGACGTACCCGGCTATGCCGGTGGGCTGGAGCTGTTTGACCGCCGTCTGCCAGAGCTGATGGCGCAGGTTAAAGAGGGCGATATTCTGATCCTCACCGCCGACCACGGCTGCGATCCTACCTGGGTCGGTACGGAGCACACCCGTGAGCATATCCCGGTACTGATCTACGGCCCTGGCGTTAAGCCGGGCTACCTGGGCTACAGCGACACCTTTGCTGATATTGGTCAGACGGTTGCCAGCTACTTTGGGCTGTCACCGATGGAATACGGCAAAAATCTGCTGTAATTCCCGCCGCCGCCCGGCAGGGCGGCGTAACGCTTACACGACTCGTCTACGGCCGGGCCTTGCCCGGTCTGATAACATAAGGATAAAACATGGCTACGCCTCACATTAACGCTGAGATGGGTGATTTCGCTGACGTAGTACTGATGCCGGGCGATCCGCTGCGTGCGAAACACATCGCGGAAACCTTCCTGGAGGACGCGGTAGAAGTGAACAACGTGCGCGGTATGCTGGGCTATACCGGCACCTACAAGGGCCGCAAAATCTCCGTGATGGGCCACGGTATGGGCATTCCTTCCTGCTCTATCTATGCCAAAGAGCTGATTACCGACTTCGGCGTGAAGAAGATCATTCGCGTGGGTTCATGCGGTGCGGTGCGTGCCGATGTGAAACTGCGTGATGTGGTGATTGGTATGGGTGCCTGCACGGACTCTAAAGTGAACCGTATGCGCTTCAAGGATCATGACTTCTCGGCGATTGCTGACTTCGATATGGTGCGTAACGCGGTAGACGCGGCGAAAGCGCTGGGCGTGGATGCACGCGTAGGCAACATTTTCTCTGCCGACCTGTTCTATACCCCTGACCCGCAGATGTTTGACGTAATGGAAAAATACGGCATTCTGGGCGTGGAGATGGAAGCCGCCGGTATTTACGGCGTGGCCGCAGAGTTTGGCGCAAAGGCGCTGACCATCTGTACCGTCTCTGACCACATCCGCACGCACGAGCAGACCACCGCTGCTGAGCGTCAGACCACCTTCAGCGACATGGTGATTATCGCGCTGGAGTCGGTTCTGCTGGGTGATAAAGAGTAATGCGACCGAGGCTGGCGTCCGCCAGCCTCACTGTCTTTCCCTTCCTGCGTTTACTTACAGCTATCCGACAGCTTTAGCTGATTGACATTGAACACGCCGTCATCGGCGGCAGAGAACACGGCCAGCCCGGTCACTTTTTGCTGTGGCTTTAACTTCCCTTTCGCCAGCACATCCTGCAGACGCGCCACCGGAAACTCTTTGCCTTCGTGTGAAAAACCACGCAGACAAACGGTGTGCAGATCGATGGTATTTGGCGTCAGATTTTCCAGCGTCACTTCAAACGTTTTGCCATAGTTATTGAGTTCGCCCGATGAGCGTGAGGTCTGCGCTTTTTCAGTGGCGTAGATGGTCAGCACCTGTGGGTCGGCAGCGAAGGCGCTGCCCGCACAGTACAGACCCGCTGCGGCGACCAGAACCGCGATAAGAGAGTTCCGTTGCATGTTTATCTCCTTAGTTTACTGGATACGAAAGACGGCGCTAATGCGCCTGACCGATAAACAACATGCTGCGGAAAGAGAAATGTGTACAGAACACGACGGGCTATTGCTAATAAATAGCTCTATTTGTTCGCCGTCCCGTCCGTCTTGATGCCTTCCGCCTGCTCAGAGGTGGGGGCATGTTCACCGTCGTGCTCTTCTTTTATCGGATTGTTAGCGGTAAGAAGAAACGGCGACTGCTGCCAGCGCGTGCGGCGGTCGCGCAGAAGCGTGCGGCTGAGAATAATGCCGATTGCCAGCGCCAGCAGCATCATCAGACGTAAAATATTGGTGGTGTTATCCACCTGCTTGGACTCGGTGGCCAGAACGTGGGTGTCCAGCGTTACGCGCAGGAATCCGCGCGGGCCATCTTTGCTGTTCAGCGCCTGCACGATCTGATGATTGAAGTAGCTTCCGGCCCGCTGCCCGTCCAGCGCCAGCCTGTCGCGCACGTTAATCGTTTCACCGCTGCGGGCGACCAGGCTGCCGCTGTCATCGTAAACCGCGGCGTCAAGAATTCGGCTTTCATCGGTCAGCTGTTGCAGCGTATCGACAATTTTCTGATGATTATCGTCACTGTTTTCCATTAGCGGCGTCAGATTCCACGCCACCTGACGGGTCAGCGTTTGCGCCAGCTCCTCCCCCTGCCCGGAACGTGCCATCTGGTGGCCCAGGCTAAACCAGGATGCACCCTGCATCAGCACAACCAGCAGCGCCAGGCAGGTGAGCACAATCACCGTCCGGTGCAGGCGAAATTTCAGTTTGGCCTTTGCCATCGTAACCCTTCAAAAATAGACAGACACACCTGCTTTATGTTGCCAGAAGGCGGGCTAACAGGGTAGCCTCTTGCCAGCTTAATCTGAGTTCTGCTGTCGTTAATTCGTCCTTACAGGAGCTGTAATGCCAAATAGTCTGACCTGGTGCGATCTGCCTGCCGATGTCTCTCTCTGGCCGGGGTTACCCCTTTCTTTAAGCGGCGATGAAGTGATGCCGCTGGACTACCGCGCTGGCCGTACCGGGTGGCTGCTGTATGGGCGCCACCTTGATAAAACCCGCCTGACGGATTATCAGCATCAGCTGGGTGCGGCCATGGTGATCGTCAGTGCGTGGAGCGTGGAAGATTATCAGGTGCTGCGTCTGGCGGGATCGCTCACGCCGCGTGCTACCCGCCTTGCTCACGAGGCCGGTCTGGACGTTGCTCCGATGGGAAACATCCCTCATCTGAAAACGCCGGGTCTGCTGGTTATGGACATGGATTCGACGGCGATTGAAATCGAATGCATTGATGAAATTGCTAAACTGGCCGGCAGCGGCGAGCTGGTGGCTGAAGTCACCGAACGCGCCATGCGCGGGGAGCTGGACTTTGCCGACAGCCTTCGCCAGCGCGTAGCCACGCTGAAAGATGCCGATGCCAATATTCTGAAACAGGTGCGGGACGATCTGCCGCTGATGCCGGGGCTGACGTCGCTGGTACAAAAGCTTCAGGCGCTGGGCTGGCACGTTGCGATTGCCTCCGGCGGCTTTACCTACTTTGCGGAATATCTGCGCGATACCCTGCACCTGTCGGCGGTGGCGGCCAACGTGCTGGAGATCCGTGATGGCAGACTGACCGGGGAAGTTCTGGGCGATATCGTCGATGCAAAATATAAGGCCGACACACTGAAGCGGCTGGCCGGGCGTTTTGAGATTGCGCCTGAACAGACCATCGCGATCGGCGACGGCGCTAACGATCTGCCGATGATCAAGGCGGCTGCGCTGGGTATTGCGTACCACGCTAAGCCGAAAGTAAATGAACAAACCGCAGTGACCATCCGGCATGCGGATCTGATGGGCGTGTTCTGTATTCTCAGCGGCAGCCTGATCTCTGACGAGCGTTAAGGAGACAATTTGGCTAAAGCGGTAAAGCGCGCCTTTGTATGTAACGAATGTGGCGCAGACTATCCGCGCTGGCAGGGGCAATGCAGCGCCTGCCACGCATGGAATACCATCACGGAAGTGCGGCTGGCGGCTTCCCCTTCTGCCGTGCGCAGCGAACGATCCGGCTATGCCGGCAGCGCAGGCCCCAGTCGGGTGCAGAAGCTGTCGGAAATCAGCCTGGAGGCGCTGCCGCGTTTCTCCACCGGCTTTAAAGAGTTCGACCGCGTGCTGGGTGGCGGGGTGGTGCCGGGCAGCGCCATTCTGATCGGCGGCAATCCCGGTGCCGGTAAAAGTACCCTGCTGCTACAAACACTGTGCCGACTGTCGGAGGGGATGAAAACCCTCTACGTGACCGGGGAAGAGTCGCTACAGCAGGTGGCGATGCGCGCGCACCGGCTGGGTCTGCCGACCGAAAATCTCAATATGCTGTCGGAAACCAGCATCGAGCAGATCTGCCTGATCGCCGAGCAGGAGCAGCCTAAGCTGATGGTGATTGACTCTATCCAGGTGATGCATATGGCCGATATCCAGTCATCGCCGGGCAGCGTGGCGCAGGTGCGGGAAACTGCCGCCTACCTGACGCGCTTCGCCAAAACCCGCGGTGTCGCCATCGTGATGGTGGGGCACGTCACCAAAGACGGCTCGCTGGCCGGTCCGAAGGTGCTGGAGCACTGCATCGACTGCTCGGTACTGCTGGACGGCGATGCCGACTCCCGCTTCCGCACGCTGCGCAGCCATAAAAACCGCTTTGGGGCGGTGAACGAGCTGGGGGTGTTCGCGATGACCGAGCAGGGGCTGCGTGAAGTCAGCAACCCGTCGGCCATTTTCCTCAGCCGGGGCGATGAAGTGACGTCAGGCAGCTCGGTGATGGTGCTGTGGGAAGGAACGCGTCCGCTGCTGGTGGAGATCCAGGCGCTGGTGGATCATTCGATGATGGGTAACCCTCGCCGCGTTGCAGTAGGACTGGAGCAGAACCGTCTCGCGATCCTGCTGGCGGTGCTGCACCGTCACGGCGGGCTACAGATGGCCGATCAGGATGTGTTCGTTAACGTAGTCGGTGGGGTAAAGGTCACTGAAACCAGCGCGGATCTGGCGCTGATGCTGTCGATGGTGTCCAGCCTGCGCGATCGCCCCTTGCCGCAGGATCTGGTGGTGTTTGGCGAGGTTGGGCTGGCGGGGGAGATCCGTCCGGTGCCCAGCGGGCAGGAGCGTATCTCCGAAGCGGCCAAGCACGGCTTCCGCCGGGCGATCGTTCCTGCGGCTAACGTCCCCAAAAAGCCGCCTGAAAATATGAAGGTTTACGGAGTGAAGAAGCTGGCAGACGCGCTGGCTATTCTTGACGACCTATAATGATTGATTGCGGGCCGTGCGGCCCGCTGATCCCGCAGGAGGCATTTCGTGTCGTCATTTGATTATCTGAAAACCGCAATCCGCCAACAGGGCTGTACGCTACAGCAGGTGGCTGACGCCAGCGGCATGACCAAGGGCTATCTCAGTCAGCTGCTGAATGCCAAAATTAAAAGCCCCAGCGCACAGAAGCTGGAGTCGCTGCACCGCTTCCTCGGACTTGAGTTTCCGCGCCGTGAGAAAACCATTGGCGTGGTGTTCGGCAAATTTTATCCGCTGCATACCGGGCATATTTATCTTATCCAGCGCGCCTGTAGCCAGGTGGACGAGCTGCATATCATCATGGGCTACGACGAGCCGCGTGACAGAAAGCTGTTTGAAGACAGCGCCATGTCGCAGCAGCCCACCGTCAGCGACCGCCTGCGCTGGCTGCTGCAAACCTTTAAGTACCAGAAAAACATCCGCATCCACTCTTTTAACGAGGAAGGCATGGAGCCGTATCCGCACGGCTGGGACGTGTGGAGTGAGGGCGTGCGGGCGTTTATGGACGATCGCGGCATCGTACCCGACCGCATCTACACCAGCGAAGAGGCCGATGCGTTGCAGTTTAAGACGCATCTTGGGCTGGAACCGGTGCTGATCGATCCGAAGCGTTCCTTTATGAACATCAGCGGTGGCCAGATCCGTCAGGATCCCTTCCGCTACTGGGAATATATCCCTACCGAGGTGAAACCGTTCTTTGTGCGCACCGTCGCGATTCTCGGCGGTGAGTCGAGCGGGAAGTCTACGCTGGTCAACAAGCTGGCGAACATCTTCAACACCACCAGTGCCTGGGAATTTGGCCGTGATTACGTCTTTTCGCATCTGGGCGGTGACGAGATGGCGTTACAGTATTCAGACTATGACAAGATTGCCCTTGGCCAGGCACAGTACATTGATTTTGCAGTAAAGTACGCCAATAAAGTGGCGTTTATCGATACCGATTTTGTGACCACCCAGGCGTTCTGCAAAAAGTACGAGGGGAAGGAGCACCCGTTTGTTCAGGCGCTGATCGACGAATATCGTTTCGATCTGGTGATCCTGGTTGAAAACAACGTCCCCTGGGTGGCCGACGGACTGCGCAGCCTCGGCAGTTCGGTGGATCGCAGGGAGTTTCAGGATCTGCTGGTGTCGATGCTGGATGAGAACGGCATCAGCTATGTTCACGTCGAGCAGGATAGCTACGATGAGCGTTTTCTGCGCTGCGTGGAGCTGGTTAAAGAGAGGCTTAACGTCTGATGCCACAGGCGGCAGTAGAATAAATCTGGCGAACAGCGGGCTGCACACTGTCGTGCAGCCCGCTGTAAATAGCCCGCTATCAGTACAGGATAACCACTTTGCCGCGCATATGGCCTTCCAGCACCTGTTCATGCGCCTTATTGAGTGTTTCCACGCTCAGGCCGTGCAGCGTTGTGCTGAGAGAGGTTTCGATTTTACCTTCATCCAGCAGTTTCGCCGTGGCGTCGAGGATCTCGCCCTGACGTGCGATGTCCGGGGTGGTGAACATGCTGCGGGTGTACATCAGTTCAAAGTGCAGCGCCGCGCTTTTCAGCTTCAGCTTGTCCATGCTTAGCGGTTTTTCATTTTCCACGATGGTACAGATATGACCCTGCGGGGCCACCAGTTCGCTCATCGCTTCCCAGTGCCCGTCGGTATCGTTCAGGCAGAAAATGTAGTCAACGTACTTATGACCGTGTTTTGCCAGCTCACCCTGCATATCTTTATAGTCAATTACCAGGTCGGCACCGCGATCCCGGCACCACTGCGCTGAGTCCGGGCGAGATGCGGTAGCAATCACTTTAACCTTGCTGTGCAGCTTGGCAAACGGGATCGCCAGCGATCCTACGCCGCCGGCACCGCCGACGATCAGCAGCGTTTTACCTTCGCCCGCGCGGTCGAGCTGTAAACGGTCGAACAACCCTTCCCAGGCGGTCAGCGCGGTCAGCGGGATAGCCGCCGCCTGCGCCCAGTCCAGCGTGCGCGGCTTATGGCCGGTAATTCGGGAATCGATCAGCTGACGCGTGGCGTTGCTGCCCGCACGGGTGATGTCTCCGGCATAAAACACTTCGTCGCCAGCCTTAAAGCCGCTGACCTTGCTGCCCACTTCCAGCACGACAGCGCTGGCGTCCCAGCCAAGAATTCGCGGCTGTTGCAGACCGTTTTTCTGTGCGCCCTTATGTACTTTGGTATCAACCGGGTTGACCGAAACGGCTTTCACTTCCACCAGCAAATCGTATTCGCCTGGTGCAGGCTGCGGCAGCTGAATTTCAATAAACTGCTGAGGGTTTTCCGGGTTAATCGCAATTGCTTTGATGGTCATGATGTTCTCCTTAGTTGAGTGACATTAGTGTAGTTGCACGAGGCTATAATGATAAGATGGACAATAACGCACTCAGTGTTCTTCTCAGGTGAACAATCGTGTTCAGACAACTTCAGGATATGGCGCTGTTCGCGCTGGTGGCCGAATGCGGCAGTTTCACCGCGGCGGCAAAGCGTGCCGGGCTGCCCAAATCCAGCGTCAGCCAGCGCATCAGCCAGCTGGAGCAGGCGCTGGGGCTGCGGCTGATTAACAGAACTACGCGGCAGCTGAATCTGACGTTTGCCGGAGAGCGTTACCTGGTTCACTGTCAGGAGATGATGCAGGCCAGCGATCGCGCCGGGCAGGCGATTGAGCGTCTGCGTGAGAACCCCAGCGGGCGGCTGCGCATTACGTCTCCGGCAGGGATAGGCGCAACGCTGCTGGCCCGCTTTAACGCGGCATTTCAGCTGGCGTACCCCGATGTCACGCTGGAGGTGATGGTATCGGATGAGATCCGCGATCTGGTTCAGGACGGTTTTGATATTGCGCTGCGTACCGGCCAGCCCCAGGATTCATCGCTGATTGGGCGGAGGATTGGCTACTGCGATCGCCTGCTGGTGGCCTCTCCGCGCTATCTTGCGGCAAGGGAGCCGCTGCTGCATCCCGGTCAGCTTTCGGGGCATCGCTGCATTGCGCACCAGGCCTGGAGTGAGTGGGTGTTGAAGTCTCAGCAGGAGTATTATCGTTGGCTGCTGCCGCCGGTTCACGTCACGGATAATTTGATTTATGCCCGGGAGTGCGCAATAGGCGATGCGGGGATCACGCTGCTGCCGCGTTTTCTGACCGACGATGCGTTGCTGAAGGGCGAGCTGGTGCAGGTGCTGCCCGAGTGGAAGGTGGAGGGGAACGAGCTGTGGCTGGTTTATCCCGGTCGTAAGTTGAATTCGCCTGCGCTGGTGAGTTTTATTGAGTTTGCGATGCAGTCGCCGGTGTTTGGGGCGTTTTATCGCTAGTTCTTTTGTTGCTGGTGGTTTCTGGGAGGGCGGTGCTTCGCAGAGCGGCGGTTCCTGCTGTCGGGCTGTCCTCGCGCCGCGTTGCGGTGCCTTCGCTTCACTCGTCAGCCCTGCGGACCGCTCCAGACGGCCCCTCCCTGGGCCGGCTGGATCTTTCGCCGCGTCCCTGCGGCGAATCCGGGCTTCCTCCTTCTGCTCAGCGCTGTGGATGCCCGACAGCAGGAACCGCCGCTCTGCGCTTGGATCTTGTCGTTGTCTGTGAAAATGCCTCAGCGCCGGGGTCTTTTTTAGATCAATCGAATCTGACGCCTGAGGGGCTTATCTGAACAATCTTGATGCCTGAGCGTTTATTACTGACGTGGCTGCGACGTCTGGGGTTTTCTCAGAAGGAGCACGGTGTCTGAACATTTACAGCTGAAGCGACTGCGGCGTCTGGAGTGTTCTCAGAAGGAGCGCGATGTCTGAACGTTTACCGCTGAAGCGCCCGCAACATCTGGGGTTTTGATCAGAAAGAGCACGATGCCTGAACATCTCTTATTAAAGCGATAAAATTGTTGGAGGGGGAGGCTGGCTCTGCGGCCGCCGGATAATCCGCAGCGCTGAGGCGCAGGCAGCGTGCCAGGAGAAGGCAGCAGGGATGCTGCCTTCAGGCCGGGCGTGAACAGGACGTTCACTCCCGGCCGGTCCGGTTGGCACGATGCCGGAGCCGAGGGCACCGCGCGACGCGCGGCGCGAGGACCGTCCGGCGGCCGCAGAGCCAGCCTCCAGCCACAGTCCTGGCAGCCACAGTCCTCCAGCCACAGTCTTACCAGCCACCACCCAGCCCGCAGGCAAAAAAAAACGCCGCCCCAAAGGACGGCGTTCAGATAACCCTCACCGGCAGACAGAACTCGCCCGCCCCGTGCGAATTACTTGGTCATACGCTTGTACTTAATACGCTTTGGCTCCAGCGCCTCGGCACCCAGCGTGCGTTTCTTGTACTCTTCGTACTCGGTGAAGTTACCTTCAAAGAACTCAATCTTACCTTCATCCTGATAATCCAGAATGTGGGTGGCGATACGGTCCAGGAACCAGCGGTCGTGCGAGATAACCATCGCACAGCCAGGGAACTCCAGCAGGGCGTTTTCCAGCGCGCGCAGGGTTTCAATATCCAGGTCGTTGGTCGGTTCATCAAGCAGCAGCATGTTGCCGCCAACCTGCAACAGCTTGGCGAGGTGCAGACGACCGCGCTCACCGCCGGACAGCTCACCAACGCGTTTACCCTGGTCAACGCCCTTAAAGTTGAAGCGGCCAACGTAGGCACGGCTTGGCATCTCGGTATTGCCGATACGCATAATATCCTGCCCGCCGGAAACTTCTTCCCAAACGGTTTTAGAATTATCCATGCTGTCACGGAACTGATCGACCGACGCCAGCTTAACGGTTTCACCCAGCTCAATCGTACCGGAATCAGGCTGCTCCTGACCGGACATCATGCGGAACAGCGTCGATTTACCCGCACCGTTCGGACCGATAATCCCGACAATCGCCCCTTTAGGTACGGAGAAACTCAAATCGTCAATCAGCAGACGGTCGCCGTAGGACTTGCTCAGGTTGCTGACCTCAACGACTTTATCACCCAGACGTGCGCCCGGTGGAATAAACAGTTCGTTGGTTTCGTTACGCTTCTGGTACTCGGTATTGTTCAGCTCTTCAAAGCGCGCCAGACGTGCCTTGCCTTTCGACTGCTGACCTTTAGCACCTTTACGCACCCACTCCAGCTCTTTCTCAATCGACTTGCGACGGGCGGCTTCGGAAGAGGCTTCCTGCGCCAGACGCGCATCTTTCTGCTCCAGCCAGGAAGAGTAGTTGCCTTCCCACGGAATACCCTCACCGCGGTCCAGCTCCAGGATCCAGCCTGCCACGTTGTCCAGGAAGTAACGGTCGTGGGTAATCGCCACCACGGTCCCTTCGAAATCGTGCAGGAAGCGTTCCAGCCAGGCCACGGACTCGGCATCCAGGTGGTTGGTCGGTTCGTCCAGCAGCAGCATATCCGGTTTTTCAAGCAGCAGGCGGCACAGCGCAACGCGACGGCGCTCACCACCGGACAGATTGGCAATTTTTGCATCCCACTCCGGCAGACGCAGCGCATCGGCGGCGCGTTCCAGCTGGGTATTCAGGTTGTGACCGTCGTGGGCCTGGATAATTTCTTCCAGACGACCCTGCTCGGCGGCCAGCTTATCGAAATCGGCGTCTTCTTCCGCGTACAGCGCGTACACTTCATCCAGACGCTTCAGCGCACCCACCACTTCGGCCAGCGCTTCTTCCACCGACTCACGTACGGTGTGCTCCAGATTCAGCTGCGGTTCCTGCGGCAGATAGCCAATCTTAATACCCGGCTGCGGACGTGCTTCACCCTCAATATCTTTATCGATACCGGCCATGATGCGCAGCAGGGTAGATTTACCGGAACCGTTCAGACCCAGTACGCCGATTTTGGCACCCGGGAAGAAGCTGAGTGAGATGTTCTTTAAAATATGACGCTTCGGCGGCACGACTTTGCCAACGCGATGCATGCTATAGACGAATTGAGCCACGTAGATTGAGCCTCTTATGGTCTGAGTTATTAGCAGGGCGCACTGTTGCCCTTTCAAACCACGGAGTTTAGCTGTTTTCCCGGCTTAATCACAGCCATCCTGTCGCGGAATAGTTGAAGAGGCTGTATGAAATTTGCACTGCCCGCGCGACGGTGCAACGATCCCCATCCACGGCCTTTGGAAGGTTAAGGACAGATCGTTGGGATCCCCAGATCCTGGGCAGGTGCGGCATCGCTAATCAGGGCGTCAAACACGCTAAGATCGGCGATCCTTGCCGGCAGGACTTTGCCGAATTTACTGCTGTCCGCAACCAGCAGGCGCTGCCGCGCTCGCTGCATGGCCAGTAGCTTCACCGGTAGCTCCTCCAGGTTATAGCAGCTGGCTCCCTGATGCAGGTCGATGCCCGCCGCGGAAATAAACGCCTTATCCGGACACAGGTTATCCATCACCGACAGCGGTCCCAGCGGGGTGAAAAGCGCGTTGTCAGGATGGAACTCGCCGCCGGAAAGGATCACCCGACAGGCCGGTTTTTCCCGCAGGGCCAGGAAGGTATTGACTGCACAGCACACGGCGGTAAACGGCAGATCCTCGTCAATGGCGTCAATAATCCACGGCACGGTGGTACCACAGTCGAAGTAGATGGTTTCACCCGCATTAATCAGCATGGCCGCCCGTATACCGAGCTGCCGCTTCTGCTCGACGTGCTGGCTCAGCTGGTCGGAAACGTAGTAGTGGCCCTGGCTGCGCATGGGATCGGCAACGATATAGCCTCCGAGCAGCACCACGGCACCCTGGCCTTCGCTCAGGTCCCGGCGGATGGTCATCTCTGAAACGCCCAGCAGCTGGGCCGCTTCTTTCAGATGAATTTTATCGGTGCGTTTCAGCGCCTGGGCCAGCTTGTTGATACGCTCGTCGCGCCGGGTTTCCATGATGTTTTTCCATTGTGGCAAATGACGATACGGGTAAAAGATTACCCTGGGCATTTAAGGCAATTTACAGTGTACCTTCAACAGGATAGCGCCGCAAATGCCGTTCATCGTCAAATCGCTATCGGGCGCGTGCCTGTCTCATCCACGCCTGCGGCAGAAAATTTCAGCGCGAGACCTCATCAGACAGCTGACGGTCAGCCCGCGGACACAGCCGTAAAGCGGCTCCGTCAGCAGGATATTCGGTAAATATTTGTTCACTTCATGGCACAACCTGTCTTACCTGGTTAGCATGGGAGGATAAATTTATGGGTTCAGGGTTAACAGGTAAGGTGGGGAAGGTCATGGCGGACAAGTGGCAGTTGTGGACAGTAGCATCCTGTTTGATGATGGTGGCAGGCGGTGCGCAGGCGGATTCACTGGATGCGCAGCGTACCCGGTATTTGCAGATTAAGCAGGCCTGGGACAACAAACAGATGGATACCGTGGCGCAGCTGATGCCGACTCTGCGGGACTATCCGCTTTATCCTTATCTTGAATACCGGCAGCTGGCGCAGGATCTGGGCGATGAGACCGGAATGGCGGTCAACGCCTTTATTCAGCGTTACCCCACGCTGCCGCCGGTGCGCTCGCTGTCGTCGCGGTTTGTCAATGAACTGGCGCGGCGTGAGGACTGGCGTGGGCTGCTGGCATTCAGTCCGCAGGCTCCTAAACCCGTGGCCGCGCGCTGTAACTGGTATTACGCGAAATGGGCTACCGGCCAGCAGCAGGTGGCCTGGCAGGGCGCGAAGGAGATCTGGCTGACCGGCACGTCGCTGCCGGGTGCCTGCGATAAGCTGTTCAGCGTCTGGCAGCAGGCGGGGGAGCAGAATCCAATCACCACCCTGGAACGTATTCGCCTGGCGATGAAGGCGGGGAACGGCAGCCTGGTTAACTATCTGGCGAAGCAGCTGCCGGAGGACTACCAGACCATCGCCACGGCAGTAATGACTTTGCAAAACGATCCGCTGACCGTAGAAACCTTCGCTGCCAGCGTCGGACCGACCGACTTCACCCGACAGGCGACCGCCATCGCCTTTGCCAGCGTAGCGCGCAGCGATGTGGAACGCGCCCGGCAGATGATCCCGTCGCTGGTACAGAAGCAGAAGCTGGATGAGCAGCAGGCGCAGGACCTGAAAGAGGCGGTTGCCTGGCGGCTGATGGGTAACGATATCACCAGCGAGCAGGGCCGCTGGCGCGATGATGTGGTGATGCGCAGCGGCTCAACGCCGCTGATCGAGCGCCGGGTGCGTATGTCGCTGGGTAATAACGACCGTCGCGGGCTGAATACCTGGATCGCCCGACTGCCGGTGGAGGCGAAAGAAAAAGACGAGTGGCAGTACTGGCAGGCCGATCTGCTGCTGGAACGCGGACGCAAGGATGAGGCTGAAGGCATTCTGCGGCAGCTGATGAAGGCGCGCGGTTTCTATCCGATGGTGGCGGCACAGCGTCTCGGCGTTGAGTATCCGCTACAGATCGATAAGGCGCCGGCGATTGATACCGCGCTGACCACCGGTCCGGAAATGGCCAGGGTTCGTGAGCTGATGTACTGGGGAATGGATAACCTTGCGCGTACCGAATGGAGCTATCTGATCGCCAGCCGCACCAGCGGTCAGCAGCAGATGCTGGCCAGCTATGCGTTAAAGCAGGACTGGTGGGATCTCAGCGTGCAGGCGACGATTGCCGGCAAGCTGTGGAACAGTTTGCAGGAGCGTTTCCCGCTGGCCTGGCAGACCCAGTTTGAGCGCAACCTCAGCGACAAAAATATTTCACAAAGCTATGCGATGGCCATTGCACGGCAGGAGAGTGCGTGGAATCCCAAGGCCCGTTCACCGGTTGGGGCATCCGGCCTGATGCAGGTGATGCCGGCGACCGCGCAGCATACGGCGAAAAAATTCCGCATTGATGGCTACACTAACAGCAGCCAGCTGATGGATCCTGAAACTAATATTCAGATTGGTACGCAGTATCTGGAATCGGTCTATCAGCAGTTCGGGCAGAACCGTATCTTTGCTTCTGCCGCCTACAACGCCGGTCCGGGGCGGGTGCGCACCTGGCAGGGCAACAGCGCCGGGCGTCTGGATGCGGTGGCGTTTATCGAAACGATTCCCTTCTCCGAAACCCGCGGCTACGTGAAAAATGTGCTGGCCTATGATGCCTACTACCGTCACTTCCTCAATAAGTCGGATCAGCTATTCTCCGACGCTGAGTGGCAGCAGCGCTACTAGACCGCATCCTCTGCGCCGCACCTGCTGATACAGTTGCGGCTTCAAGTCCGGCAGGGATGATGATATGCTCTTGTACTAGTTAAATAGTATGGCAGCCAATCATGAACAACGATCCTTCAATACCCGTTACCGTTGAACCCCCTAATGAAGACTGGCTGCGCTTTGTGGAACTGCTACAGCGCGCCTATCAGAGCGAACTGCATCTGCCGCTGCTACAGCTGATGCTGACCCCGGACGAGCGCGAGGCGCTGGGGACGCGGCTGCGTATTGTGGAGGAGCTGATGCGCGGAGAGATGAGCCAGCGTGAGCTGAAAAATGAGCTGGGGGCGGGGATCGCAACCATTACCCGTGGCTCTAACAGTCTGAAGACCGCGCCACCCGCACTGAAAACCTGGCTGGAGGCGCAGTTGCTGACCGGCGACGATCGGGTTTAAGCAGGCTGGCTGTAGATGGCGTTATGAAACGGGCAGAGGGCAAGGATCAGTGCCTGGTGATAAACGCTGGTGCGGGTCAGATGGCCTGCGGTGAAGGCGCCGATGGCTCCCCCTTTTTGTTTGATATTGTCTTCGCCGGTCAGACGAGCCATCTCTTCACCGAGTTCGCGTCCTTCGCCGATCCCCTTCAGCACAACGGCGGGAAGCGTGAAGCTGGCCGAGCGCGATTCACCGCGCAGCTTGTGATCTTCAATCACCATCCAGGCAAAGGCGGTATCATCTTCAATACCCGCTTCAATCGCCACCCAGAAATGGGCTTCAGGTCTGACCTGTCTGGCGTTCATAACCCGCTGGCGTGCGCCAGTTCGCGTTTCTGTATTTGTCATGGGCTGCGCAGCTACGCCACTGTCGACCTCAACACCCTCAATGTGGCAGGATCCCTCTCCGAAGATATCGCTGAAGGCCTGGGTAATTGCCTTAATTTTGGCAGGATTGCTGGTAGCAGCGACAACATGGTACATAATTGTTTGAACCCTCTACGCAAATTTGTCGCAGTATAACGGAAAAACGCATGTTACAGGTCTATCTTGTTCGCCACGGAGAAACACTTTGGAATGCAGCCCGACGCCTTCAGGGACAGTCGGACAGCGCGCTGACTGAGAAAGGAGAATTGCAGGCACATCAGGTGGGAGATCGGGTAAAAAACCTCGGCATCACCCACGTTATCGCCAGCGATCTGGGTCGTACCCGCCGTACCGCCGAGATTATTGCCGATGCCTGTGGCTGTATTGTTACCACCGATCCGCGCCTGCGTGAGCTGAATATGGGCGTGCTGGAGCAGCGGGCGCTGGACTCCCTGACACCGGAGGAAGAGAGCTGGCGAAAGTCGCTGGTGGATGGAACGGCTAATGGCCGTATTCCGCAGGGAGAGTCGATGAGTGAAATGGCGGAAAGAATGCATCAGGCGCTGAATGCCTGTCTCGATCTGCCTGAAGGCAGCCGTCCGCTGCTGGTGAGTCACGGTATGGCGCTAGGCGTACTGCTGAGTACCATTCTTGGCTTACCGGCGAACGCCGAACGGCGTTTGCGCCTGCGGAACTGTTCCCTCTCTCGTATTGAGTATCAGGAAAGCCCGTGGCTGGCGTCCGGCTGGGTGGTTGAAGCCGCCGGAGACACCACCCATCTCGACGCGCCTGCACTGGACGAACTGCAACGCTAAAAAAACCGGGGCGGTATCACACCGGCCCCGGTTGTTTTTTATTCCGGCATGCGGCGAATCGGCACCAGATACTCGCAGTGGATCTCCGTTGGCGGCTCTGCACGTTTTTTACCGCCCTGGGTATAGAAACGTTCAATGTCCTGACCGTTACGACGCGTCAGGTGCAGAAGCGGCATACAGGTGCCATAAATCAGCAGTACAAACTCCTGAAGGCCGCTGCTCGGACCTTTATAGGTAAACTGCACGTAATCCCCTCCCTCCAGCATAACCTTCTGCGCAGAGTGCAGCTGGCTGGTGGTGTGATCGGGCATCACCGCGGTAGTGTAGAGAATTTCCTGCTCATCATCTTTCTCATGGCTGGGATGCGACTGGTGGAGGCCGTACAGCACTGACGGAACGGTATCCGTTTCTGTCAGAAACTGACGCCAGAAGTGCAGCCGCATATCGTCACGGAAACGGGAAATCTGTTCGAGGGTACAGGCATAGCTCTGCGTTTGCCCCAGCAGCGTGGTTTCAGGCATGCTGACCCAAGTCGGCTCCGGGAGTCTGAAATCTCCAAGGCGAATGGGGGGGCGCAGGCCTGATGCGTTCCAGTCGGATGACCGACGATACCAGGCGGGAGTCTGGGTGAATTGTTTTTTGAAGGCGCGGGTAAAGGTCTGCTGTGAGTCAAAACGATACTGTAAAGCGATGTCCAGAATTGGGCGACTGGTCAGCCGCAGGGCAACCGCCGCTTTGGACAGGCGACGTGCGCGAATGTATGCACCAATTGCATGCTCCGTGACGTCTTTAAACATTCTTTGCAGATGCCATTTTGAATAACCGGCCTTTGCCGCCACGTTATCTAATGACAGTGGTTGATCCAGGTGGCTCTCCAGCCAGACAAGCAAATCTCGAATGATACCGGCTTGGTCCATAATTCGTCCTCATCCTACTCAGGTTCAGTGTTGGTGCAAAAAAAAAGCAAAGTCGGTGGATAGTAGCACTAAGTGTCAATGTTAAGTACGCGGTTATAGTTTTAAGAATGTGCTAAATCAATGCTAATTGACGATAGTTCGCGTGAGTAGCTGTGACCTATGTATGTCATCCAGGATGGCATACAATGTCATCTATTTTCTTTGAAATGGTAACGTCATGACAATTAAAAAAGTGTTAATAGTCACTTCAGTGGCGCTCATTACTCTGTCTGCACAGGCGGAAGAGGTGGGGTCGGTTGATACGGTTTTTAAACTATTCGGTCCGGATCATAAAATTGTGGTAGAGGCATTTGACGATCCCGATGTTAAGAATGTCACCTGCTATTTGAGCCGTGCTAAAACGGGTGGGATCAAGGGGGGACTGGGGCTGGCGGAGGATACGTCTGACTCGGCCATCTCCTGCCAGCAGGTTGGGCCGGTGACGCTTTCTGAAAAAATTGCTCAGGGTAAGGCGCAGGGAGAAGTCGTTTTCCGGAAACGAACGTCGCTGGTTTTCAAAAAGCTTCAGGTGGTGCGCTTTTACGACAAGAATCGTAATGCTTTAATTTACCTGAGCTATTCGGATAAGGTGGTTGACGGTTCGCCGAAGAATGCTCTCAGCGCCGTGCCCATTATTCCATGGGGCGTGAAATAAGCGTTTGAATCGCTGAGGCAATAAAAAATGGGCCGAAACAGTCGGCCCATTTAGCATTACCGCGGCAACAGATTAATCTTCTAAGTCGCCGCAGAAACGATAGCCTTCACCGTGGATGGTCGCGATGATTTCCGGGGTATCCGGCGTGGATTCAAAATGCTTGCGAATACGGCGGATGGTCACATCGACGGTACGGTCGTGGGGTTTCAACTCACGGCCGGTCATCTTTTTCAGCAGATCGGCGCGGGTCTGAATTTTGCCCGGATTTTCACAGAAGTGCAGCATGGCGCGGAATTCGCTGCGCGGCAGCTTGTACTGCTCACCCTGCGGGCCAATCAGCGCACGGCTGTTGATATCCAGCTCCCAGCCGTTAAAGCGATAGCTTTCAACCAGTTTACGGTCCTCGCTGATCGCGGCCAGATTCATGGTCCGTGACAGCAGGTTACGGGCGCGGATAGTCAGCTCACGTGGGTTAAACGGTTTGGTAATATAATCATCTGCGCCGATTTCCAGACCGAGGATTTTATCAACCTCGTTGTCGCGTCCGGTCAGGAACATCAGGGCTACATTGGCCTGCTCACGCAGTTCACGAGCCAGCAACAGGCCGTTTTTACCGGGCAGATTAATGTCCATAATGACCAGGTTAACGTCGTTTTCCGTTAAAACCTGATGCATTTCGGCACCATCCGTAGCTTCATAAACCATGTAGCCTTCAGCTTCAAAAATACTTTTGAGCGTATTACGAGTGACTAATTCGTCTTCAACGATAAGTATGTGCGGAGTCTGCATGTGTTCGCTACCTAATTGCCAACAAAACTGAAACAGGAGATACGGCTGTTGTGGCTGATAAAACCAGAGGCTAATCGTCAGCGGAAAATAACAGCAGTACAGAATTATTCTCTAAATACATCTTCATTACTGTCAACAACATGATCAATGAAGCCTGAAAGCTGGCTTCTGGATGCCCCGGCAGTGCCTGTAGTGCATTTATCCTAACTACAATAACGCTATCATAACAGCACTGCCCACAACCATTAAGCAATAAAATAACGCTTAATTGACTTATATCAAATCAATTGTAGCACGTTAACAGTTTTGTGAAAAACCCTTCCCAGATTGCCAGCTTAGCTCACAAATGATACCTAAAGCTTACGATTAGGCATGAGAGGTTAAAGTAACGTGTACATAGATTTTAACAAGTGTTACATCAATGATAAGGTTGATTTTATTAGTATAACGTCTGGCTTTTAATGCTTATTAAACAGAATCGTGATGTAGTATCGCATTAGAGGGTTTTACACTATTAGTGTCGCATTGTTGTGGGGGAAAGGCTGTCGTCTGTCATTTACACGGGCGTCATGGCAAAGTACCCGTCCTGAGTGGTCTATATGTAAAGGCGGTTATGCGTTTTCCTCTTATTCTTGTTTCTCCCGCGCGCGCTGAAAATGTCGGTGCCGCTGCCCGTGCCATGAAAACCATGGGATTCAGCGAGTTACGAATTGTCAGCAGCGAAGCCCATCTTGACGCCGCCGCCCGGCGGGTGGCGCACGGCGCAACGGATATTCTCGATAATGCCAGCTGCTGGGAAACGCTGTCGGCAGCGCTGGCGGATATTGATTTCAGTATTGCTACCACCGCCCGCAGCAGGGCAAAATTCCGCTATTACGCCACGCCACAGCAGGTGCAAACCGTGTTGGAGGAGAAGCAGATGTGGACAGGCAGCGCCGCCCTGGTATTTGGTCGCGAGGACAGCGGCCTGACCAACGAAGAGCTGGAGCAGGTGGATCTGCTCACCGGGATCCCGATGGCCGGAGACTACCCCTCGCTCAATTTGGGCCAGGCCGTGATGGTTTACTGCTATCAGCTTTCGGCGCTGCGTCGGGTGAGTGCATCCGTGGAGGCTGCGGCGAATGCACCGCAGCTTGCCGCCCTGCGCCAGCGGGCGCAAAGCCTGTTACAGCGGCTGGAGGTGGCAGGGGATGTCAAACTGGCCGACTGGTTGCAGCAGCGGCTTGGCCTGCTTGAGCAGCGGGATACGGCCATGCTGCACCGGTTACTTCACGATGTTGAAAAAAAACTCATAGATTAAAACGCTGGATGAGGGGATTCTGGCAGCGTGATTTACTGCGATTTTTCGTATGAATAACAGATCAGAACGGCATCAGAGGAAATCGGTATCCGCAGACATCGCAAGCCCTTTGCGCGCCTGGCGATAAAAAAATTGACTTAACGGGGTATATGCTTTACTTCTGAAGGCCGACAGATTTGACAGACAGACGATAAATCTAAAATGCGTAAAAACAGCCTGATTACCACAATCATTATTACCACCACCATTACCACAGGTAACGGTGCGGGCTGACGCATAGAGAGAAAATAGAAAAAAGCCCGCACCTCAACAGTGCGGGCTTTTTTTTCGGAAAAATTCAGGAGAGCTTGAACATGCGAGTGCTGAAATTCGGTGGAACTTCGGTAGCCAATGCGGAAAGATTTCTGCGTGTGGCTGACATTCTGGAAAGCAATGCAAAGCAGGGACAGGTTGCTACCGTATTGTCCGCGCCAGCGAAAATTACCAATCATCTGGTGGCAATGATTGAAAAGACCATCAGCGGCCAGGACGCGGCACCGAACATCAGCGACGCGGAGCGTATTTTTGCCGAGCTGCTACAGGGACTGGCGGAGGCTCAGCCGGGCTTCGACTTCGACCGTCTGAAAGCGATCGTCGATCGTGAATTCGCGCAGCTGAAGCAGGTTCTGCACGGCATCAGTCTGCTGGGGCAGTGCCCGGACAGCGTCAATGCTGCCATCATCTGCCGGGGCGAAAAGCTCTCTATCGCTATTATGGAAGCGCTGTTACAGGCGCGCGGCTACGGCGTTAGCGTGATCAATCCGGTCGAAAATCTGCTGGCGGTGGGACATTATCTGGAGTCCACCGTTGATATCCCGGAATCAACCCGACGCATTGCTGCCTGTAAGATCCCGGCAAGCAATATGATTCTGATGGCCGGTTTCACTGCGGGCAATGAGCGCGGTGAGCTGGTGGTGCTGGGTCGTAACGGTTCCGACTACTCTGCGGCGGTACTGGCAGCCTGTCTACGCGCCGACTGCTGTGAAATCTGGACCGACGTTGACGGGGTGTATACCTGCGACCCACGTCAGGTTCCGGATGCGAGGTTGCTTAAGTCAATGTCGTATCAGGAGGCAATGGAGCTTTCCTACTTCGGCGCTAAAGTTCTTCATCCCCGCACCATCGCCCCCATCGCCCAGTTCCAAATCCCTTGCCTGATAAAGAATACCGCCAATCCCCAGGCTCCCGGTACGCTGATCGGCGGTAACGGCAGCGATGAGGATAATCCGGTTAAGGGCATCACCAACCTGAATAATATGGCGATGTTTAACGTTTCCGGTCCGGGGATGAAAGGCATGGTCGGTATGGCGGCACGCGTATTTGCCACCATGTCCCGCAGCGGCATTTCGGTGGTGCTGATCACCCAGTCCTCGTCTGAATACAGCATCAGCTTCTGCGTGTCGCAGAGCGACCTGGCGCGCGCGCGCAAGGTGCTGGAAGATGAATTTTATCTGGAACTGAAAGATGGTCTGCTGGAGCCACTGGATGTTATGGAACATCTGGCGGTCATTTCCGTGGTCGGCGACGGTATGCGGACGCTGCGCGGTATCTCGGCGAAGTTCTTCTCTGCGCTGGCGCGGGCCAATATCAATATTGTTGCTATCGCCCAGGGCTCTTCTGAGCGCTCAATCTCTGCGGTAGTCAGTAACGACGAAGCCACAACCGGCGTGCGCGTCGTGCATCAAATGCTGTTTGCCACCGATCAGGTAATTGAGGTGTTTGTGATTGGCGTAGGCGGCGTAGGCGGCGCGCTGATCGACCAGCTGCACCGCCAGCAGGCGTGGCTGAAGAATAAGCATATCGATCTGCGGGTGTGCGGCATCGCCAATTCACGGGCGCTGTTGACCAATGTCCACGGCATCCCGCTGGAAAACTGGCAGGAGCAGCTGGAGTCGGCAAAAGAGCCGTTCGACCTGGCGCGTCTGAACCGTCTGGTTAAAGAGTATCATCTGCTGAATCCGGTGATCGTTGACTGTACCTCTAGCCAGAAGGTAGCCGATCAGTATGCGGACTTCCTGGCCGATGGCTTCCATGTGGTCACGCCGAACAAAAAGGCGAATACCTCATCCTACAGTTACTACCAGCAGATGCGCGCGGCGGCGGCGAAATCGCGTCGTAAGTTCCTTTATGACACCAACGTCGGTGCCGGTCTGCCGGTGATTGAAAATCTGCAAAACCTGCTGAACGCCGGTGATGAATTGATTCGTTTCTCCGGTATTCTCTCCGGTTCTCTGTCGTTTATCTTTGGTAAACTCGACGAAGGCGTGACGCTGTCAGCGGCGACGGCCATGGCGAGAGAGATGGGTTTCACCGAGCCAGACCCGCGTGACGATCTTTCCGGCGTGGACGTGGCGCGGAAGCTGCTGATCCTGGCCCGTGAAGCGGGCTATCAGCTGGAGCTGAGTGATATCGAGATTGAAGCGGTGCTGCCGGCAGAGCTTGCCGCCGTTGCCGATGTGGAAACGTTTATGGCGCGTCTGCCGGAGCTGGACGATGCGTTTGCTGCCAGAGTCGCCAGTGCCCGCGATGCCGGAAAAGTCCTGCGCTTCGTCGGTGCGATCGAAGAGGGCGGCGTCTGTAAGGTGAAGATTGACGCCGTGGACGGCAACGATCCTCTGTTCAAAGTGAAAAACGGTGAAAACGCGCTGGCCTTCTACAGCCGTTACTATCAGCCTATTCCACTGGTGCTGCGTGGTTACGGTGCCGGTAATGATGTGACCGCGGCAGGCGTGTTTGCCGATCTGTTACGTACTCTGTCGTGGAAGTTGGGAGTTTAAACATGGTTAAGATTCATGCCCCCGCCTCAATTGGCAACGTCAGCGTAGGCTTCGACGTGCTTGGGGCGGCGGTATCGCCGATTGACGGCACGCTGCTGGGCGACTGCGTCAGCGTGGAGGCAGCTGATGAGTTCAGCCTGCGTAATGAAGGCAGCTTTGTCAGCAAACTGCCCGCCGATCCGAAAGAGAATATTGTTTACCAGTGCTGGGAACGCTTCTGTCAGGCGATTGGCCGAACCGTTCCGGTGGCGATGACGCTGGAAAAAAATATGCCGATCGGTTCCGGGCTGGGCTCCAGCGCCTGTTCGGTGGTGGCAGGCCTGATGGCGATGAATGAGTTCTGCGGTAAGCCGCTGAATGACAGCCAGCTGCTGCTGTTAATGGGTGAACTGGAGGGCCGCATCTCCGGTAGCGTACACTATGATAACGTTGCCCCCTGCTTCCTGGGCGGCATTCAGCTGATGCTGGAAGAGAACGGTATTATCAGTCAGCCTGTGCCAGGCTTTGATGACTGGCTGTGGGTGATGGCCTACCCGGGTATTAAGGTATCGACCGCAGAAGCGCGAGCTATCTTGCCGGCCCACTATCGTAAAGAGGACATTATTCGCCACGGTCGTTATCTGGGCGGATTCATTCACGCCTGTCACACGCAGCAGCCGGAGCTGGCGGCAAAGCTGATGCAGGATGTGATTGCTGAACCTTACCGCACCCAACTGCTGCCCGGTTTTGCCGAGGCGCGTGCGGCCGCCGCCGATATTGGTGCGCTGGCCTGCGGTATTTCAGGCTCCGGTCCGACGCTGTTTGCCGTGTGCAATCAGCTGGATACGGCACAGCGGATGGCTGACTGGCTTCGCCAGAACTATCTGCAAAATGAAGAAGGCTTCGTTCATATTTGTCGTTTAGATACGGCAGGCGCACGTAAACTGGGATAACGCATGAAACTGTACAATCTTAAGGATCACAACGAACAGGTTAGCTTCGCCCAGGCGGTGAAGCAGGGGCTGGGTTCACGCCAGGGTCTGTTCTTTCCGCTGGAATTACCGGAATTCGAACTGACCGACATTGATGCGCTACTGGAGCTGGACTTTGTCACCCGCAGCACCAAAATTCTGTCGGCGTTTATTGGTGATGAAATTAGCCAGGAGCAGTTGCAGGATCGCCTGAAAACGGCCTTTACCTTCCCGGCACCGGTGGTCAGCGTGACGGAAGATATCGCCTCGCTGGAGCTGTTCCACGGTCCAACGCTGGCCTTTAAAGACTTCGGCGGCCGCTTTATGGCGCAGATGCTCGCCTACGTCAGCGGTGCTGATGAGAAGATTACGATCCTGACCGCCACATCCGGTGATACCGGTGCGGCCGTGGCCCATGCGTTCTACGGCATGGAAAACGTGCGCGTGGTGATCCTCTATCCGCAGGGTAAAATCAGCCCGCTACAGGAAAAGCTGTTCTGTACCCTGGGCGGCAATATCCAGACGATCGCTATCGACGGTGATTTTGATGCGTGCCAGGCGCTGGTTAAGCAGGCGTTTGACGATGAAGAGCTGAAGCAGGCGACTGGCCTGAACTCGGCGAACTCCATCAACATCAGCCGCCTGCTGGCGCAGATCTGCTACTACTTCGAAGCCGTTGCACAGCTGCCGCAGGAAAAACGCAATCAGCTGGTGATTTCGGTGCCGAGCGGTAACTTTGGCGATCTGACCGCTGGCCTGCTGGCGAAATCGCTGGGCCTGCCGGTGAAGCGCTTTATCGCCGCAACCAATGCCAACGATACCGTGCCGCGCTTCCTCGTCGATGGCAAATGGACGCCAAACGCCACCGTTGCCACGCTGTCGAATGCGATGGATGTGTCGCAGCCTAATAACTGGCCGCGCGTGGAAGAGATTTTCCGCCGTAAAACCTGGCGCTTGCAGGATCTGGGCTTTGGCGCGGTGAGTGATGAAACCACCAAAGAGACGATGCGTGAGCTGGCCGGGCTGGGCTATATCTCTGAACCGCACGCGGCGATTGCCTACCGTCTGCTGCGCGATCAGCTTCAGGACGGTGAGTTCGGCCTGTTCCTCGGCACAGCGCATCCGGCGAAATTCAGAGAGAGCGTGGAAGCGATTCTGGAGCAGCAGCTGCCGCTGCCGGCTGCGCTGGCCGAGCGCGCCGACCTGCCGCTGCTGTCGCATAACATGAAGGCCGAGTTTGCCGACCTGCGCGAATTCCTGCTGAAGAAGTAATTTCGGGACCGATGCTGCCGGCACGCTGCCGGCAGCATATTTAGCCGTGTTGAGCCGACGTTTTCAGGTTATGACACTTCCCGCCGTTTAAATACCAGTTCGCTGTCCGAGCTGGATCCCGCGTCGTAAAAATAGCCATCCACGTCAAATTTTTTCAGCTGTTCCGGCTGAGTCAGACGCTGCTGAATAATATAGCGGCTCATCAGGCCGCGGGCCTTTTTAGCATAGAAGCTGATGACCTTGAATTTGCCGTTTTTCTCATCAAGAAACACCGGTTTAATCATCCGGCCTTTTAGCTGTTTTGGCACGATCGATTTGAAGTATTCATCCGAAGCCAGGTTAATCAGCACGTCGTCACCCTGTGCGACCAGCGCCTCATTCAGGGCAAGGGTCAGCGTGTCTCCCCAGAAGCTGTACAGGTCTTTTCCCCGGGGATTAGCGAGCTTGATCCCCATCTCCAGTCGGTAGGGTTGCATTAAATCCAGCGGGCGCAGCAGACCGTACAGACCGGACAGCATCCGCAGATGCCGCTGAGCAAAGTCGAAATCGTCCTCACTGAAGGTTTCCGCCTGTAGACCGGTGTAAACGTCCCCTTTGAATGCCAAAATCGCCTGACGCGCGTTATCCGGGGTGAAGTCAGGCTGCCAGTCGTTAAAGCGCCCGGCATTCAGCAGCGCCAGCTTATCGCTGATATGCATCAGCGATCCTATCTGCGCAGGAGAGAGCTGACGCGCGATGGCGATCAGTTTTTGTGACTCGTCCAGCAACGCGGGCTGGGTAAAGCGCCGGGTTGCCAGCGGGCTTTCGTAGTCCAGTGTTTTGGCCGGGGAAATTACCATCAACATGATCGTTGTCCTTGTACATCGCGAAAAATCACCAAGGCTTACTGTAGCAAAAAAGTGTTAAAAGCGGGGGAGTCGCTGCCATTGGTAAATCTGTTTAATCGTCCTGTCACAGAGTAAAAGCATTTTTTTTCGGCGAATTTAACCGGCCGTGGTGCAAGGTTTTATGGTTGTTGCATGGCAGGACGTGCGTGCTATCATCCGATACAGACATTTTCAACGCCCTGACAAATCAACCTTGATTCACCATTGATGAGAATGACAACTATGACGGACAAATTATCTTCCCTGCGTCAGATCACTACCGTTGTTGCTGATACCGGCGACATCGCTGCGATGAAACTCTACAAACCGCAGGACGCTACCACCAACCCTTCCCTGATCCTTAGCGCAGCGCAGATCCCAGAGTACCGCAAGCTGATCGATGAAGCGGTGACTTGGGCGCGTGAGCAGAGCAGCAGCAAAGAAGAGCAGGTCTCTTTTGCCGCTGATAAACTGGCCGTTAACATCGGTCTGGAAATTCTGAAGCTGGTCCCGGGCCGCATTTCTACCGAAGTGGATGCCCGTTTGTCTTATGACACCGAAGGGAGCATTGCCAAAGCGCGCAGCCTGATCAAACTGTACAACGATGCCGGCATCAGCAACGACCGCATCCTGATCAAACTGGCGTCAACCTGGCAGGGTATCCGTGCCGCTGAGCAGCTGGAAAAAGAAGGGATCAACTGTAACCTGACTCTGCTGTTCTCCTTCGCCCAGGCGCGCGCCTGTGCTGAAGCGGGTGTGTATCTGATCTCCCCGTTCGTTGGACGTATCCTCGACTGGTACAAAGCCAACACCGACAAGAAAGAGTATGCGCCGGCAGAAGATCCGGGCGTTATCTCCGTGACTGAAATCTACGAATACTACAAGCAGCACGGCTACGAGACTGTCGTCATGGGCGCCAGCTTCCGTAACGTGGGTGAGATCATTGAGCTGGCCGGCTGTGACCGTCTGACTATCTCCCCGGGCCTGCTGAAAGAGCTGGCTGAAAGCGAAGGCAGCCTTGAGCGCAAACTGTCTTACAGCGGCGAAGTGAAAGCTCGTCCGGCTAAGATGACTGAACCTGAGTTCCTGTGGCAGCACAACCAGGATCCTATGGCGGTTCAAAAACTGGCTGAGGGCATCCGTAACTTTGCCATCGACCAGGGTAAACTCGACAAAATGATTGCCGATCTGCTGTAATCTTTTTCCGTGGCCGGTTAATCCGGCCACGGTTAGCGTTTTATAACGCCGTTTATTCCCCTCCCTGAATTACCGTCCGTTGACCTCCTTCCTGCCTCTTCAATGCTTTTCAGTTATAATCCCTGACATCCCCCGTGCTTAAAGCGAAACCATATGAATACACTACGCATAGGATTGATTTCCGTTTCCGACCGTGCCGCTAACGGCATTTACCAGGATCAGGGGCTGCCCGCGCTTGAAGCCTGGCTTGCCCAGGCATTAACCACGCCGTTTAAAATTGAAAAACGCCTGGTGCCGGACGAACAACCGATGATTGAGCAGGCGATTTGTGAGCTGGTTGACGAGCTGTTCTGCCATCTGGTGCTGACGACCGGCGGAACCGGCCCCGCCCGGCGGGACGTCACCCCTGATGCAACGCTGGCGATTGCCGATCGTGAGATGCCCGGCTTTGGTGAGCAGATGCGGCAGATTAGCCTGAACTTTGTTCCTACCGCGATCCTTTCACGTCAGGTTGGCGTGATCCGTAAACAGTCGCTGATTATCAATTTGCCCGGCCAGCCAAAGTCGATTAAAGAGACGCTGGAAGGGGTGAAGGATGAGCAGGGCGTCGCGACGGTTCAGGGTATTTTTGCCAGCGTCCCCTACTGCATCCAACTGCTGGAAGGTCCTTACATAGAAACAGATCCGCAGGTAGTAGCAGCATTTCGCCCCAAAAGCGCACGTCGCGAAACAAACGGCTAAAAATCATGGATCAAGAACACGCCCGGCCCTTAAACCGTCAGGACTATAAAACACTGAGTTTGGCTGCGCTGGGTGGCGCGCTGGAATTCTACGATTTCATCATCTTCGTCTTCTTTGCGGCGGTGATTGGCGAACTGTTCTTCCCGGCGGATATCCCGGAGTGGCTGCGCCAGCTGCAAACCTTTGCCATTTTTGCCGCAGGTTATCTTGCCCGTCCGCTTGGTGGCCTGATCATGGCCCATTTTGGCGACAGCAAAGGCCGCAAAAAGATGTTCAGCCTGAGTATTCTGCTTATGGCGCTGCCCACGCTGGCAATGGGGCTGCTGCCGACTTATGCGACGCTGGGTATAGCCGCCCCGATCCTGCTTTTGCTGCTGCGTGTTTTGCAGGGCGCGGCGATCGGCGGTGAAGTGCCCGGTGCCTGGGTATTTGTGGCTGAGCACGTACCGCAGAAGCGCGTTGGCTTTGCCTGCGGAACGCTGACCGCCGGGCTGACCTTTGGTATTCTGCTGGGATCGCTGATTGCGACCCTGATCAACGCCAGCATGACGCCGCGGGAAATTGCCGAAAACGGCTGGCGTATTCCGTTCCTGCTGGGGGGCGCTTTTGGACTGCTGGCGATGTATCTGCGCCGCTGGCTGCATGAAACCCCGGTGTTCACGCAGATGCAGCAGCGTAAAACGCTGTCGGATACGCTGCCGCTGAGAACGGTGATTGCGCATCACCGGCAGAGCGTGGTGGTGTCGATGCTGCTGACCTGGCTGCTCTCCGCCTGCATTGTGGTGGTACTGCTGATGGCACCGGTGCTGCTGCAAAAACTGCACGGGCTGCCCGCATCGCTGACGCTTCAGGCTAACAGCCTGGCAACGGTGATGCTGATTTTCGGCTGTATTATTGCCGGAGCGCTGGTCGACAGGATTGGCGCTGCATCCACGCTGATCGGCGGCAGCGTGCTGCTGGCCATCTCCAGCTGGACCTTTTTCACCGTGGCGGCGGAGGCCCCGGCGTGGCTGTTCAGCGCCTATGCGCTCGCCGGTCTGTGCGTTGGCGTAGTGGGCGTGGTGCCGTTCGTGATGGTGTCGGCCTTTCCTCCCGCCGTGCGCTTTACCGGTATCTCCTTCTCCTACAACCTCTCTTACGCCATCTTTGGCGGCCTGACCCCCATCACCGTTACGCTGATGATGACGCTGACGCCCATGGCCCCGGCGTACTATGTTCTTGGCCTTGCCGGGCTGGGCGTACTGGTGGGGTTCTGGCTTAAACGCGAGTCGGCGCAGCGCGTACTGTTGCAGCAGATTAGCGCTGGGTAACCTCTTTTTTACCGGGTTTACGCGGGCCGGACTGAACCGGCCCGTTTTTTTCGCACAAAAAAGAGAATTTTTTTTCACTTGCCCCCTTGATGCGGCGCTGTACGGCCCCATCTTATTTGGCATCCGAGGCTACGGACCTGGAAAAAAAGAGCAGGGCGAGCAGTTGAAACTGTGAAAAATGCCCGCATTTAAGGTTCATAACCTGATTTGAAATGAATTTAAGTGGGAGACGTTTAGATGGGTAAAATTATTGGTATTGACCTGGGCACAACTAACTCTTGTGTAGCTATCATGGATGGCGGCAAGGCGCGTGTACTGGAGAACGCAGAGGGCGATCGTACAACGCCATCGATCATTGCTTATACACCGGACGGTGAAACGCTGGTCGGTCAGCCTGCTAAACGTCAGGCAATCACTAACCCGCAAAACACCCTGTTTGCTATCAAGCGCCTGATTGGTCGCCGCTTCCAGGACGAAGAAGTTCAGCGTGATATTAAAATCATGCCGTTCAAGATCGTCGGTGCAGACAACGGTGACGCCTGGCTGGATGTGAAGGGCCAGCGCGTTGCACCACCGCAGATCTCTGCGGAAGTGCTGAAAAAAATGAAGAAAACCGCAGAAGATTATCTGGGTGAGCCGGTTACTGAAGCCGTAATTACCGTACCGGCTTACTTTAACGATGCGCAGCGTCAGGCAACTAAAGATGCTGGCCGTATCGCGGGTCTGGAAGTAAAACGTATCATCAACGAACCTACCGCAGCAGCGCTGGCGTACGGTTTGGATAAAGGCCAGGGCAACCGCACTATCGCGGTTTATGACCTGGGCGGTGGTACATTCGATATCTCCATCATCGAAATCGATGAAGTTGACGGCGAAAAAACCTTTGAAGTGCTGGCAACCAACGGTGATACCCATCTGGGTGGTGAAGACTTCGACAGCCGTATGATCAACTACCTGGTTGGTGAGTTTAAGAAAGATCAGGGTATCGATCTGCACAACGATCCGCTGGCGATGCAGCGTCTGAAAGAAGCCGCTGAGAAAGCGAAAATTGAACTGTCTTCAGCGCAGCAGACTGACGTGAATCTGCCGTACATCACTGCCGATGCGACCGGTCCTAAGCACCTGAACATCAAAGTGACCCGTGCGAAACTGGAATCACTGGTTGAAGATCTGGTGACCCGTTCTATCGACCCGCTGAAGGTTGCGTTGCAGGATGCCGGCCTGTCGGTTTCTGATATCAACGACGTTATCCTCGTTGGTGGACAGACCCGTATGCCAATGGTGCAGGCGAAAGTGGCCGAGTTCTTTGGTAAAGAGCCGCGTAAAGACGTTAACCCGGACGAAGCCGTTGCCGTAGGCGCAGCTGTTCAGGGCGGCGTGCTGGCCGGCGAAGTTAAAGACGTTCTGCTGCTGGACGTTACCCCGCTGTCGCTGGGTATCGAAACCATGGGCGGCGTGATGACGGCGCTGATCACCAAGAACACCACTATCCCAACCAAACACAGCCAGGTGTTCTCTACCGCTGAAGATAATCAGTCGGCGGTGACCATCCACGTTGTGCAGGGTGAACGTAAACGTGCGTCTGATAACAAGTCACTGGGTCAGTTCAACCTTGACGGTATCCAGTCTGCACCGCGCGGTATGCCGCAGATCGAAGTCACCTTCGACATCGACGCCGACGGTATTCTGCATGTGTCTGCGAAAGACAAAAACAGCGGTAAAGAGCAGAAGATCACCATCAAGGCCTCTTCCGGTCTGAACGACGAAGAGATCGAAAAAATGGTGCGTGATGCGGAAGCTAACGCTGAGTCTGACCGCAAGTTTGAAGAGCTGGTGCAGGTTCGTAACCAGGGCGATCAGGCTGCGCACAGTACTCGCAAGCAGCTGACCGATGCCGGTGACCAACTGCCGGCCGACGTTAAAGCTCCTATCGAAGCGGCACTGACTGAGCTGGATACAGCGCTGAAAGGCGAAGACAAAGCTGAGATCGAAGCGAAAATCCAGGCACTGATGGAAGTGTCCGGTAAGCTGATGGAGTTCGCTCAGCAGCAGCAGGCAGCAGGTGGTGCAGCCGATGCAGCCGAAGGTAAGAAAGAAGACGACGTTGTTGACGCCGAATTCGAAGAAGTTAAAGACAAAAAATAATCGCCCTTGAGCGGGCTGATGCTCCAACGGTAGAGCATCGTTTTAACCAGCACGGGCGTGGAGATTTTCTCCCCGCCCGTGCATGCATGTTAAGGGCAGGATAAATAACAATGGCGAAGAGAGACTACTACGAGGTTTTGGGCGTTTCCAAATCAGCGGAAGAGCGTGAAATCAAAAAGGCTTATAAACGCCTGGCGATGAAGTTCCATCCTGACCGCAACCAGGGCGACAAAGACGCCGAAGATAAATTCAAAGAGATCAAGGAAGCGTACGAAATTCTGACCGATGAGCAGAAACGTGCGGCCTACGATCAGTACGGTCATGCCGCGTTTGAACAGGGCGGAATGGGCGGCGGCGGTGGCGGCTTCGGTGGCGGTGGCGGCGCAGATTTTGGCGATATCTTTGGCGACGTATTCGGCGATATCTTCGGTGGAGGCCGCCGTCAACAGCGCGCCGCACGCGGTGCCGATTTGCGCTATAACATGGAACTGACGCTGGAAGAAGCGGTACGCGGCGTGACCAAAGAGATCCGCATTCCAACGCTGGAAGAGTGTGAGGTTTGTCACGGTAGCGGGGCGAAAGCGGGCAGCAAGCCGCAGACCTGTACAACCTGTCAGGGTGCGGGCCAGGTTCATATGCGCCAGGGCTTCTTTACCGTCCAGCAGGCGTGTCCAACCTGTCACGGTCGTGGCACGATCATTAAAGATCCCTGCAACGCCTGTCATGGCCACGGTCGCGTAGAGAAAACCAAAACGCTGTCGGTGAAAATTCCGGCGGGCGTGGATACCGGCGATCGTATCCGTCTTAATGGCGAAGGTGAAGCCGGTGAGCAGGGCGCGCCGTCGGGCGATCTGTACGTTCAGGTTCAGGTTAAAAAGCACCGTATCTTTGAACGCGAAGAGAACAACCTCTACTGCGAAGTGCCAATCAACTTTGCCATGGCTGCGCTGGGGGGTGAGATTGAAGTGCCTACCCTGGACGGTCGTGTGAAGCTGAAAGTGCCTGCGGAAACGCAGACCGGCAAGCTTTTCCGTATGCGCGGCAAAGGTGTGAAATCAGTACGCGGTGGTGCGCAGGGCGATCTGCTGTGCCGCGTGGTGGTAGAAACGCCGGTCAGCCTGAATGACAAACAGAAAGCGCTGCTGCGTGAGCTGGAAGAGAGCTTAGGTGGTCCGAGTGGCGATAAGAACAGCCCGCGTTCGAAGAGCTTCTTCGACGGCGTAAAAAAATTCTTTGACGATCTGACCCGCTAATTCACACCGGCAAAGACGTTGAATAACGGGCGCTCCTTTGGAACGCCCGTTTTTTTATGCGCTTCATTTCGCAATACCTCGGAAATTCCGAGCTTTTAACCATCTATAATCTGTTTTTTACGAAGAGTTAAAGCGGGTATGCTGTTAACTTATTTTCGTACTCACTCGAATTAATGGATATCTCGATGAAAACAGCTCTCAAACGCCTGCTAAACAACGATGCCACCGGAGGCGTCGTTCTAATTATTGCCGCGGCCGTTGCCATGTTTCTCGCCAACAACGCTGCCACGGCGCAGGACTATCAGGCACTGTTGGCGATGCCGGTACAGTTCCGCTTTGGCGAACTGGAGATTAACAAGGATCTGCTGCTGTGGATCAATGATGCCCTGATGGCGCTGTTTTTCCTGCTGATTGGTCTTGAGGTAAAGCGCGAGCTGGTAATGGGATCGCTGAACAGTCGCGAGCGGGCGATGTTCCCGCTGATTGCCGCGTTGGGCGGCATGCTGGCCCCGGCGCTGATCTTCACCGCCTTTAACCACGGCGATCCGCTGGCGATCCACGGCTGGGCGATCCCGACGGCGACCGACATTGCCTTCGCACTGGGGATCCTCGCGCTGCTGGGCAGCCGCGTACCCGTTCAGCTAAAAATATTTCTAATGGCGCTGGCGGTGATTGACGATCTCGGTGCGATCGTAATTATTGCCTTCTTCTACACCAACAACCTGTCTCTGCTATCGCTGGGCGTGGCGGCGGCATCCGTTGTGGCGCTGGCAGTGCTGAATCTGTGCGGCGTGCGTAAGACCTCGCTGTATCTGCTGGTGGGCATGGTGCTGTGGGTGGCGGTGCTGAAGTCAGGGGTTCACGCTACGCTGGCCGGGGTAATTGTGGGCTTCTTTATCCCGCTGAAAGGTAAAGATGACGTTTCACCCTCTATCGACCTTGCGCACGGGCTACAGCCGTGGGTCAGTTGGCTGATCCTGCCGCTGTTTGCCTTTGCCAACGCCGGCGTTTCCCTGAGCGGCGTCTCGTTTGATGGTCTGATGTCAGCCGTGCCGCTGGGCATTATTCTCGGTCTGTTTATCGGCAAGCCGCTGGGGATCACGCTGATCTGCTGGCTGTCCGTGAAGCTGAAGATAGCCGTGCTACCCGAGCGCACCCGTATGGTCGATATTGCAGCAGTGGGTATCCTGTGCGGTATTGGTTTTACCATGTCGATCTTTATTGCTTCGCTGGCGTTCGATGCGAAGCATGAGGAGATGGTCACGCTGGCTAAGCTCGGTATTCTGAGCGGTTCGGTCATTTCAGCCGTGGTGGGTTACCTGCTGCTGCGGGTGAAGCTGAAGTAGCCTGGGGCGGAGGATCGTATGTCGCAGATGAACTATAACCATCTCTACTACTTCTGGCAGGTGTGTAAAACCGGTTCGGTGGTACGGGCGGCGGAGGTATTAAATCTCACGCCGCAGACCATCACCGGCCAGCTGAAGGCGCTGGAGGATCGCTTGCAGGGACGTCTGTTTAAGCGACAGGGACGCGGTCTGGTGCCCTCAGAGCTGGGGCAGCTGGTGTTTCGTTACGCCGATCGCATGTTTATTCTCAGCCAGGAGATGCTGGACATCGTGAACTACCGCAAGGAGGCCAGCCTGCTGTTTGACGTTGGCGTTGCCGATGCGCTGTCTAAAAAGCTGGTCAGCCAGATTCTGGCAACCGCCGTACAGGAGGCTGAGCCGATCCACCTCCGCTGCTTTGAGTCCACCCACGAGCTGCTGCTGGAGCAGCTCAGCGAGCACAAGCTGGATATGATCCTCTCCGACTGTCCGGTGGATTCATCGCAGCAGGCCGGGCTGTTCTCAGTGAAGCTGGGCGAGTGTGGCGTCAGCTTCTGGTGCCACGACGCGCTGCCCGACAGCACGTTTCCGGCCTGTCTCACGGCGCATAATTTGCTGGTACCCGGCAGACGTTCAATGCTGGGACGGCGGTTATTAAACTGGTTTCAGTCGCTGAGTCTGGAGGTCACCATTCTCGGCGAATTTGATGATGCGGCGCTGATGAAGGCATTTGGTGCCGCTAACCGGGCGATTTTTGTTGCCCCTACGCTGTATGGCCAGGAAAGTTATCATAGCGAAGGCATCATTGAGCTGGGAAAACCGGAAGGGGTAATGGAGGAGTATCACGTGATTTTTGCAGAACGGATGATTCAGCATCCGGCGGTACAGCGGATCTGTAACAAGGATTTTAGCGCGCTGTTTGTCTGACTGGCGATGCGTTTAGCTGAAAAAAAGATATAAAAAAACCGCCGTCAGGCGGTCTTTTTAACGCGCGATTAGCAGCCTGACATTAAGCCAGTTTGCTGATCTGTGCAGCCAGGTTTGCTTTATGACGTGCAGCTTTGTTCTTGTGGATCAGGCCTTTAGCTGCCTGGCGGTCCACAATCGGCTGCATTTCATTAAATGCATTCTGCGCAGCGGCTTTATCGCCAGAAGCGATAGCTGCGTATACTTTCTTAACAAAGGTACGCATCATTGAACGACGGCTAGCGTTATGCTTACGACGCTTCTCAGACGTTACGGCGCGTTTCTTAGCTGATTTGATATTAGCCAAGGTCCAACTCCCAAATAGTTCTATGAGGACAATTCAAAGGCCGAGGAATATGCCCTTTTCGCCTTCGGTTGTCAATGGATTTGTGCAAATAAGCGCCGATGAAACAGAGGCACTTGGTTACGTTTCGATGGCGCAAGATTCTATCAGCTTCGGTCTGGTGAATACAGCTTATTCACAAGAAAAAATATTATCCCACCGTCAGCGAGTACCATACCTAACGAAATGGCAGGAAGAAAGCGCGAAAGCCCGCAATCGCAGGTTAACCTTCATCGCTGTACAAGGTATAATCCGCCGATTTCCACAAATTTGAGCCAGCCATGAAGTTTATCCGCGGTATACATAACCTGAGAGAGCAGCATCGCGGCTGCGTACTGGCTATCGGTAATTTCGATGGCGTACACCGTGGTCACCAGGCGCTGCTGGCACGTCTGATTGAAGAAGGGCAGCGGCGCAGCCTGCCGGTGATGGTCATGCTGTTTGAACCGCAGCCGCTGGAACTGTTTGCCGCTGACGGCGCGCCGGCCCGCCTGACCCGCCTGCGCGAAAAAGTTCGCTATCTTGAGCAGGCCGGCGTGGACGTTGTGCTGTGCGTTCGCTTCGATCGGCGCTTTGCCGCTCATACGGCACAAAGTTTTGTTACCGATCTGCTGGTGGGCAAGCTGGGCGTGCAGTTTCTTGTCGTTGGCGATGATTTCCGCTTTGGTGCTGGTCGCCAGGGCGATTTCCTGTTATTACAGAAGGCTGGCGTCGAATATGGTTTCGATGTCATCAGCACCCAGACATTTTGCGACAACGGCAAGCGCATCAGCAGCACGGCGGTTCGCCAGGCGCTGGCGGAAGACGACCTGCCGCTGGCCTCCACGCTGCTGGGGCACCCTTTCAGCATTTCTGGCCGCGTGGTCCACGGTGATGCGCTGGGCCGAACTATTGGTTTCCCCACCGCTAACCTGCCGCTGCGCCGCACCGTCACCCCGGTAAAAGGGGTCTACGCTGTTGACGTGCTGGGGCTGGGGGCACATCCGCTGCCGGGCGTAGCCAATATCGGCACACGTCCTACCGTCGCCGGGCTGCGTCAGCAGCTGGAGGTACACCTGCTGGATGTCGCTATCGACCTGTACGGGCGCCATATTGAAGTGGTGCTGCGTAAGAAAATTCGTAACGAGCAGCGCTTTGCCTCGCTCGATGCATTGAAAGAGCAAATTGCTAAAGATGTGGTGACTGCCCGAACCTTTTTTGGGCTAAAGACACCGGTATAAACAGAACAGAAGCGAAAAACGGAATCGAGAATCTGATGAGTGACTATAAATCAACCCTGAATTTGCCGGAAACGGGGTTCCCGATGCGTGGCGATCTGGCCAAACGCGAACCGGGAATGCTGCAACGTTGGTATGATGATCGTCTGTACAGCATCATCCGCGAAGCCAAAAAAGGGAAAAAATCTTTTATCCTTCATGATGGCCCTCCCTACGCGAACGGCAGCATTCATATTGGTCACTCAGTTAACAAGATTCTGAAAGACATTATCGTTAAGTCGAAAGGCATGGCGGGTTACGATTCGCCGTACGTTCCGGGCTGGGACTGCCATGGTTTGCCTATCGAACATAAAGTTGAGCAGATGATCGGCAAGCCGGGGGAGAAAGTCACTCCTGCCGAGTTCCGCGCCGCCTGCCGCAAGTACGCCGCCGAACAGGTTGAAGGACAGAAAGCTGACTTTATCCGTCTTGGCGTGCTGGGCGACTGGGATAACCCGTACCTGACGATGAACTTCAAAACGGAAGCCAACATCATCCGTGCGCTGGGTAAAATAATCGGTAACGGCCACATGCTGAAAGGCGCTAAGCCGGTACACTGGTGCCTGGACTGCCGTTCCGCGCTGGCGGAAGCGGAAGTGGAGTATTACGACAAAACCTCCCCCTCCATCGATGTGATGTTTAACGCGCTGGATGCGGATGCCGTTCGTGCATCGTTCGGCGTTAACGCGTCTGAAGGCCCGGTCTCCCTGGTTATCTGGACCACGACCCCATGGACTCTGCCGGCTAACCGCGGCATTTCACTGCATCCTGAGTTTGAGTATCAGCTGGTGCAGATTGACGGCCGCAGCCTGATCCTGGCGAAAGAGCTGGTTGAAAGCGTAATGAAACGCGCGGGCGTAACCGAGTGGACCGTGCTGGGCGAGTGCAAGGGCGAAGCGCTGGAGCTACAGCTGTTCCAGCATCCGTTCCTGGAGCAGATCCAGTCCAAAGTGGTGCTGGGTGAACACGTCACGCTGGAAGCCGGTACCGGTGCCGTGCATACCGCGCCGGGCCACGGCCCGGATGACTTTGTCATCGGTCAGAAATACGGGCTGGAAACCGCGAACCCGGTCGGACCGGACGGCACCTATCTGCCGGGGACTTACCCGACGCTGGATGGCGTTAACGTCTTTAAGGCCAACGATGCGATCGTTGAACTGCTGAAAGAGAAGGGCGCGCTGCTGCATGTAGAAAAATTGCTGCACAGCTACCCGCACTGCTGGCGCCACAAGACGCCAATCATTTTCCGTGCGACCCCGCAGTGGTTTATCAGCATGGATCAGAAGGGGCTGCGTGCGCAGTCGCTGAAAGAGATTAAAGGCGTGCAGTGGATCCCAGACTGGGGCCAGGCGCGTATCGAATCCATGGTGGCGAACCGTCCCGACTGGTGTATCTCACGCCAGCGCACCTGGGGCGTGCCAATGGCGCTGTTCGTGCATAAAGTCACCGAGCAGCTGCATCCGGATACGCTGGCGCTGATGGAAAAAGTCGCGCTGCGTGTAGAGCAGGACGGTATTCAGGCATGGTGGGATCTCGACGCCCGTGAGCTGATGGGCGATGACGCCGATAACTATGTCAAGGTGCCGGATACACTCGACGTGTGGTTTGACTCCGGTTCAACCAGCTATTCCGTAGTGGATGCGCGTCCTGAGTTTGGCGGCCATTCGGCGGATATGTATCTGGAAGGTTCGGATCAGCACCGCGGCTGGTTTATGTCTTCCCTGATGATCGGTACGGCGATGAAGGGCAAAGCGCCTTACCGCCAGGTGCTGACCCACGGCTTCACCGTCGATGGCCAGGGTCGCAAGATGTCCAAATCGCTGGGTAACACCGTTTCGCCGCAGGATGTGATGAACAAGCTGGGCGCGGATATTCTGCGTCTGTGGGTCGCTTCCACCGACTATTCCGGTGAAATCGCCGTTTCCGACGAGATCCTTAAGCGCTCTGCCGACAGCTATCGCCGCATCCGCAACACCGCGCGCTTCCTGCTGGCGAACCTGGCGGGCTTCAATCCGGAAACCGATTTGGTTAAGCCGGAAGAGATGGTAGTAGTGGATCGCTGGGCAGTTGGCCGTGCGCTGGCGGCACAGAACGACATTGTTGCCTCCTATGAAGCCTACGACTTCCATGAAGTGGTCCAGCGTCTGATGCAGTTCTGCTCGGTTGAAATGGGCTCCTTCTATCTGGACATCATTAAAGATCGTCAGTACACCGCGAAATCTGACGGCCTGGCGCGCCGCAGCTGCCAGACCGCGCTGTGGTACATCGCCGAGGCGCTGGTTCGCTGGATGGCCCCGATCATGTCCTTTACCGCGGATGAAATCTGGGGCTACCTGCCGGGTAAACGCAGCCAGTACGTGTTTACCGAAGAGTGGTTCGGCGATCTGTTCGGCCTGGCAGAAGACGAGTCAATGAACGATGCCTACTGGGCCGAGCTGCTGAAAGTTCGCGGCGAAGTCAACAAGGTGCTTGAGCAGGCGCGTGCCGATAAGCGCATTGGCGGCTCGCTGGAAGCCAGCGTGACGCTGTATGCCGATGCTGCGCTGACTGAGAAACTGACCGGTCTGGGGGATGAGCTGCGCTTTGTGCTGCTGACCTCCGGCGCGGCGGTGGCCGATTATGCGCAGGCACCTGACGATGCGGTGCAGAGTGACCTTATTAAGGGACTGAAAATCGGGCTGCGTAAAGCAGACGGTGAGAAATGCCCGCGCTGCTGGCATTACACCACTGATATCGGTCAGAACGCCGCGCATGCCGAGGTGTGTGGTCGTTGTGCAACTAACGTCGCCGGCAGCGGCGAACTGCGTAAGTTCGCATGATGCGCCGCCCCGTTCTCTCAACCGGACTGCGCTGGCTGTGGCTGGTGCTGGTGGTCATTGCCGTTGATTTTGCCAGCAAGCAGTGGATTATGGATAATCTGATGCTGCACGAGTCGGTGCCGGTGATGCCGTATTTCAATCTGTTCTATGCGCATAACTACGGCGCGGCGTTCAGCTTCCTTGCCGATAAAGGGGGCTGGCAGCGCTGGTTCTTTGCCGGTATCGCTATTGCCATCGTCGTGGTGCTGCTGGTAATGATGTACCGCACGCCGGCGAACAATAAACTGAACAACATTGCCTATGCGTTGATTGTGGGCGGTGCCGTCGGTAACCTGTTCGATCGGTCGTATCACGGCTTCGTCGTAGATTTCATTGATTTCTACGTAGGCGACTGGCACTTCGCCACATTTAACATTGCCGACTGCGGTATCTGTATTGGTGCTGCGCTGATCGTACTGGAAGGGTTTATCAACCCGGCCAGCAAACAGGCTAAGACGAAAGGGTAGGGGATGAACGATACAGTACAGGGCGACAGCTCACTGCTGGTGCATTTCACCTTAAAACTGGCGGACGGCTCCACGGCGGAGTCCACGCGGGGCAACGGTAAACCTGCGCTGTTTTGCCTCGGTGACGGTAGCCTGTCGGCGGGGCTGGAAAAACAGCTGATAGGATTGAAAGTCGGTGATAAGCACGCCTTTGCGCTGGAATCTGATGACGCCTTTGGCGGCATCAGCCCGGACCTGATCCAGTACTTCTCGCGCCGTGACTTTGTGCAGGCCGGGGAGCCGGAGATTGGCGCTATCATGCTGTTTTCCGGGATGGACGGGAATGAAATGCCCGGCGTGATTCGTGAAATTTCCGGTGATTCGATCACCGTAGATTTTAACCATCCGCTGGCCGGGCAGACGATTCATTTTGATGTAGAAGTGCTGGAGATCGATCCGGTACTGGAGGAGCCCCATGCAGATCCTGTTAGCTAATCCACGCGGTTTCTGTGCGGGCGTTGATCGTGCTATCAGCATTGTAGAACGTGCGCTGGAGATGTACGGCGCACCGATCTACGTGCGTCACGAGGTGGTGCATAACCGCTATGTGGTGAACAGTCTGCGTGAACGTGGGGCCATTTTTATTGAGGAAATCAGTGAGGTGCCGGACGGCTCCATTCTGATTTTCTCAGCCCACGGAGTTTCCCAGGCAGTCAGGGCGGAGGCGAAGGCGCGTGATTTAACTATGCTGTTCGACGCCACCTGCCCGCTGGTGACTAAAGTGCATATGGAAGTTGCCCGCGCCAGCCGCAAGGGGACCGAAGCGATTCTGATTGGTCACGCCGGTCACCCGGAAGTTGAGGGTACGATGGGCCAGTACAGTAACCCCAAAGGGGGGATGTACCTGGTCGAGCAGCCGGAAGACGTGTGGAAGCTCCAGGTTAAAGATGAAGATAACCTGTGCTTTATGACGCAGACTACGCTGTCGGTGGACGACACGTATGCCGTGATCGACGCGCTGCGCGCCCGTTTCCCGAAAATTATCGGCCCGCGCAAGGATGATATCTGCTATGCCACGACCAATCGCCAGGAAGCGGTGCGTACGCTGTCAAAGGATGCGGACGTGGTGCTGGTGGTAGGGTCGAAAAACTCGTCCAACTCCAACCGTCTGGCTGAGCTGGCACAGCGTGCCGGCAAGCTGGCGCGGCTGATTGACTCTGCCGACGATATTCAGGAAGAGTGGATCAAAGGCGCGCGCTGTGTCGGTGTTACGGCGGGGGCGTCGGCACCGGATGTTCTGGTGCAGGAAGTGATCCAGCGTCTTAATCAGCTTGGCGGCGCGGGTGCCATTGAGTTGATTGGTCGTGAAGAAAATATCGTTTTTGAAGTGCCGAAAGAGCTGCGCGTTGATATTCGGCAGGTCGAATAGTTTGCTGTGATTTCTGCGACTGCCGACTGCCGACTGCCGACTGCCATATAGGTGGTAGCGAGGACGGATAGGCTTTGGCCTGGCGGTCCTCGCGCCGGGCTTTGCCCGGTTCCCTCACTGTGTTCGTCAGCCTTCTGGACCTGATGCCGAAGCCGAAGGCACCGCTTTGCGGCGCGAGGACCGCCCGGAAGCCGCAGAGGCCGTCTCCTCAACCCAAGACCATCAGCAACAACCTCTCCACGATCCGCCATAAATCTGTTTTACTGATAATCTGCGCCGGCTGGCGTAAAATTCTAATTATCCGGTTTTAATTGTGGCGAACAGGTTAACACCTGGTTAATCTGTGTTCGCTTTAGATGCATAGAAATCTGTCAGGAATGAATAATTATGAGTAACGCAGAAATCCGTATCGCCGTTGTGGGAGCCGCAGGGCGTATGGGCCGTCAGCTGATTCAGGCCGCTGCTCAGGCTGAAGGTGCGCGTCTTGGCGCGGCAGTTGTTCGCAGCGGATCGTCAATGATCGGTAGCGATGCCGGAGAACTGGCCGGGTGCGGCGCGCTGGGCGTTAAAATCAGCGACAGCCTTGAGGCGGTGGTGAATGATTTCGATGTACTGATCGACTTTACTCGCCCGGAAGCCACGCTGACCTATATTGAGTTTTGCCGTCGGCACGGTAAAGCGATGGTGATTGGTACGACCGGCTTCGACGACGCTGGCAAAGCGGCCATCAAAGCCGCCGCCGATGATATCGGCATCGTGTTCGCTGCGAACTTCAGCGTTGGCGTTAACCTGGTGCTTAAGCTGCTGGAAAAAGCCGCTAAGGTGATGGGCGAGTACGCGGATATTGAAATTGTAGAGGCACATCATCGCTATAAGGTTGATGCTCCGTCGGGAACGGCGCTGGCCATGGGCGAAGCGATTGCCGATGCAATGGACTGGGATCTCAATGAACACGCGGTGTATGCCCGCGAGGGCATTACCGGCGAACGTAAGCCGCAGACCATTGGTTTTGCAACCGTTCGCGCCGGCGATATCGTTGGCGAACATACCGCGATGTTTGCAGATATCGGCGAGCGGGTTGAGATTACCCACAAGGCTTCAAGCCGCATGACCTTTTCAAATGGAGCAGTTCGCGCAGCAATTTGGTTAAGTGCTCATAAAGATGGTCTTTATGATATGAGAAATGTGCTTAACCTGGATGATTTGTAAGAGTTCTACACCATCGTGATGTGGTTATTTCAATCATAATATATTGATTGATCGGGCAATAATTTTATTGCCCTTTTTATTTTTTATAAAATGAAGTATTTTTCGTGTTTTTGATGTGAGATTTATAAAAGTAACATTTATCGTGAGGGTTTGTCTTTTTTAACCCCTGTTTTTGACCATTTGGTCCACTTTTTTCCTCTTTCACCGCTGCTTTTATACCTATTCCGCCAGGCAACCGATTTTATAGCCAGGATATGTGTTGTTTTCACCGCTAATCTTCTGATTTCTCATTCAGTGTGTTAAAAAACGAAGAAAAAGTGCCTTGCAGGGTAGACATTCGCGGGGACGATCATTAGAATGCGCGCAATTTGCCAAAAACTGAGCAGTCAGGCAGTTTTTGCATTGATTTCGGGGTCTATCCTGAATTAATATGCAGATAATGTGACTGTTTATTCCCTGGAGGATGTTTTGATTAAGTCAGCGCTCTTGGTTCTGGAAGACGGAACCCAATTCCACGGTCGGGCCATCGGGGCAACCGGATCGGCAGTGGGGGAAGTTGTTTTCAATACTTCAATGACCGGTTATCAAGAAATCCTCACTGATCCTTCCTATTCCCGCCAAATCGTTACTCTTACTTATCCCCATATCGGCAATGTCGGCACCAACGCCGCTGATGCAGAATCCACGCAGGTACATGCACAGGGTCTGGTGATCCGTGATCTGCCGCTGATTGCCAGCAACTATCGCAATGAAGAAGGACTGTCTGACTATCTGGTCCGCAACAACATTGTCGCTATTGCCGATATTGATACGCGCAAACTGACGCGTCTGCTGCGTGAAAAAGGGGCGCAGAACGGCTGTATTATTGCCGGAGATGCACCGGATGCGGCCATCGCGCTGGAAAAAGCGAAAGCGTTCCCGGGGCTGAAAGGGATGGATCTGGCGAAAGAAGTGACCACCCCGGATGCCTACAGCTGGCAGCAGGGCAGCTGGACGCTGGAAGGCGAACTGCCTGAAGCGAAAGAAGAAGCCGATTTGCCGTTCCATGTTGTCGCCTATGACTACGGCGTGAAGCGTAACATCCTGCGTATGCTGGTGGATCGCGGCTGCCGCCTGACGGTAGTTCCTGCACAAACCTCAGCCGACGACGTGCTGAAGATGAACCCGGACGGTATTTTCCTCTCCAACGGTCCCGGTGACCCGGAGCCGTGCGACTATGCGATTAGCGCGATCAAAACCTTCCTGGAAACCGACGTGCCGGTCTTCGGCATCTGCCTCGGCCATCAGCTGCTGGCGCTGGCCAGCGGTGCGAAAACCGTGAAGATGAAGCTCGGGCACCACGGCGGCAACCACCCGGTGAAAGATCACGATAATAATACCGTGATGATTACCGCCCAGAACCACGGCTTTGCCGTTGATGACAGCAATCTGCCTGCTAATCTGCGCGTCACCCATACCTCGTTGTTTGACCACACGGTACAGGGCATTCACCGCACCGATAAAGCCGCCTTCAGCTTCCAGGGGCACCCGGAAGCGAGTCCAGGCCCGCATGATGCCGCACCGCTGTTCGATCACTTTATCGAACTGATTAAAGCTTACCGTTCCAGCGCGAAATAAGATCGGGAGAGAGAAGAAATGCCAAAACGTACAGACATAAAAAGCATCCTGATCATTGGCGCAGGTCCTATCGTTATCGGTCAGGCCTGTGAATTCGACTACTCCGGTGCTCAGGCCTGTAAAGCGCTGCGTGAAGAGGGCTACCGCGTTATTCTGGTCAACTCTAACCCGGCCACCATTATGACTGACCCGGAAATGGCCGATGCGACCTATATCGAGCCCATTAACTGGGAAGTCGTGCGCAAAATTATTGAAAAAGAGCGTCCGGATGCGGTGCTGCCGACCATGGGCGGCCAGACGGCGCTGAACTGTGCGCTGGAGCTGGAGCGTCGTGGTGTGCTGGAAGAGTTCGGCGTGACCATGATTGGCGCAACGGCAGATGCCATTGATAAAGCGGAAGATCGCCGCCGTTTTGACGTGGCGATGAAAAGCATCGGTCTGGACACCGCGCGTTCCGGTATCGCCCACAATATGGAAGAAGCGCTGGCGGTAGCCGCTGACGTGGGTTTCCCGTGCATTATCCGTCCCTCCTTTACCATGGGCGGCACCGGCGGGGGTATCGCCTATAACCGCGAAGAGTTTGAAGAAATTTGTGAACGCGGTCTGGACCTCTCACCGACTAATGAGCTGCTGATTGATGAGTCGCTGATTGGCTGGAAAGAGTACGAGATGGAAGTGGTGCGTGATAAAAACGACAACTGCATCATCGTCTGCTCCATTGAAAACTTCGATGCCATGGGCATTCACACCGGTGACTCGATTACCGTTGCGCCAGCGCAGACGCTGACCGACAAAGAGTACCAGATCATGCGTAACGCTTCGCTGGCGGTACTGCGTGAAATCGGCGTGGAAACCGGGGGATCTAACGTGCAGTTCTCGGTTAACCCGGCGAACGGACGTCTGATCGTTATCGAGATGAACCCGCGTGTATCGCGTTCTTCGGCGCTGGCATCCAAAGCAACCGGCTTCCCGATTGCGAAAATCGCCGCCAAGCTGGCGGTAGGCTTCACCCTTGATGAACTGACAAACGATATCACCGGTGGCCTGACCCCGGCATCGTTCGAACCGTCCATCGACTACGTTGTGACAAAAATTCCACGCTTCAACTTCGAGAAGTTTGCCGGCGCCAACGACCGTCTGACTACCCAGATGAAATCCGTGGGTGAAGTGATGGCGATTGGCCGCACGCTACAGGAGTCGATGCAGAAAGCGCTGCGCGGCCTGGAAGTGGGCGCTAACGGCTTCGATCCGAAAGTGAATCTCCAGGATCCGGAAGCGCTGACCGTCATCCGTCGCGAGCTGAAGGATGCCGGTTCTGACCGTATCTGGTACATCGCCGATGCCTTCCGCGCCGGTATGACCGTTGAAGATGTCTTCGCTCTGACCAACGTCGATCGCTGGTTCCTGGTGCAGATTGAAGAGCTGGTCCAGCTGGAACAGCAGGTGGCAAAAGTTGGCCTTAACGGTCTGAGCTACGACTTCCTGCGTACTCTGAAGCGTAAAGGGTTTGCTGATGCGCGTCTGGCGGCGGTAGCGGGCGTAACCGAAGGGGAAGTGCGTAAACTGCGTGAGCAGCACAACCTGCATCCGGTCTACAAACGTGTGGATACCTGTGCGGCCGAATTCTCGACCGATACGGCCTACATGTACTCGACTTATGAAGAAGAGTGCGAAGCGAATCCGAACCAGGATCGCGACAAAATCATGGTACTGGGCGGCGGTCCAAACCGTATCGGCCAGGGGATTGAGTTCGACTACTGCTGCGTACATGCTTCGCTGGCGCTGCGTGAAGACGGTTACGAAACCATCATGGTCAACTGTAACCCGGAAACCGTTTCAACCGACTACGACACCTCAGACCGTCTCTACTTCGAACCGGTTACGCTGGAAGACGTGCTGGAAATCGTCCGTATCGAGAAGCCTAAAGGCGTGATTGTGCAGTACGGTGGCCAGACCCCGCTGAAGCTGGCGCGTGCGCTGGAAGCCGCGGGCGTACCGGTTATCGGCACCAGCCCGGATGCCATTGACCGTGCTGAAGACCGCGAACGTTTCCAGCAGGCGGTTGAGCGCCTGGGGCTGAAGCAGCCTGCTAACGCCACCGTTACGGCCATTGATATGGCGGTAGAGAAAGCAGCAACTATCGGCTACCCGCTGGTGGTACGTCCTTCCTACGTACTGGGCGGTCGGGCGATGGAGATCGTTTACGATGAAATCGACCTGAAGCGCTACTTCAATACGGCGGTTTCGGTTTCTAACGATGCCCCGGTCCTGCTGGACCGCTTCCTTGACGATGCGGTTGAAGTCGATGTGGATGCTATCTGTGACGGTAAGCAGGTGCTGATCGGCGGCATTATGGAACACATCGAACAGGCCGGCGTCCACTCCGGTGACTCCGCCTGCTCCCTGCCAGCCTATACGCTGAGCAAGGAAATTCAGGATGTGATGCGTCAGCAGGTTGAGAAGCTGGCCTTCGAGCTGGGCGTTCGCGGTCTGATGAACGTACAGTTTGCGGTGAAGGATAACGAAGTTTACCTGATAGAGGTAAACCCGCGTGCCGCCCGTACCGTACCGTTCGTTTCCAAGGCGACCAGCGTACCGCTGGCGAAAGTGGCGGCGCGCGTGATGGCCGGTAAAACGCTGGCAGAGCAGGGTGTGACCGAAGAAGTTATCCCGCCGTACTACTCGGTGAAAGAAGTGGTGCTGCCGTTTAACAAGTTCCAGGGCGTTGACCCAATTCTTGGCCCGGAAATGCGTTCAACCGGTGAAGTGATGGGCGTGGGCCGTACCTTTGCCGAAGCGTTCAGCAAGGCGATGCTGGGCGCGCAGAGCAACATGAAGCGTAGCGGTCGTGCGCTGCTGTCGGTGCGTGAGGGTGATAAGAAGCGCATCGTTGAGCTGGCGCGCCGTCTGCGGGACTACGGTTTTGAGCTGGACGCAACCTCCGGTACGGCCGACGTTCTGAAAGCGGCAGGCATTGAGGTGCGTCAGGTGAACAAGGTGCATGAAGGCCGCCCGCACATTCAGGACCGCGTTAAAAACGGCGAGTATGCGTACATTGTCAACACCACGGCGGGCCGTCAGGCGATTGAGGATTCCAAACTGATCCGCCGTAGCGCGCTACAGTATAAGGTGCACTATGACACGACGCTGAACGGTGCCTTTGCTACCACCACCTCGCTGAACGCCAGCGCCATCGACCAAGTGATCTCCGTGCAGGAAATGCACGCGCAGATCAGCGGCTGAGACGACGAGCGGCAGTCAACTCCGTGCAGCGCTGGGTCTGTATTGACTCAGCGCTGAAACGGAAAACGAAAGCGTTTTATCCAATGTAAAAAATAGAGAAGGCAGTCAGCCTTCTCTATTTTTTTGCCTTCTGCATTATCCTGTTAGGTTCTTGCACTTCGCCAGGCCAGGCGCTGCCGGAATATTATGATTCTGTGGGATCGGGTCCGAAGCGGTTCTCGCCTTCATTTCCGGCGATACATCCCATTATCATTATTGCGTAAGGAATTAAATAGAGAACGATAAGCAGCCAGCCCGACTGGTTGAGATCGTGAAGCCGCCGGACGTGTAAGGCTATTTCCGACGGAAGCATAATCAGATAAAAAGGAATAATCAGCAGGACGATATTCACAGCCGTATCGCTATTCTGCATTGCCAGAATAAATGATATGCCGATGAGCACCACCAATACTGCAAAGTTGAATCCCATAAATATCCAGAACTCTGTACGGCACGCCCGTCCACGATAGTCTTTGAATTTTGAAAGCGTACGCAGATACGAAGCTAACATTCATTACCTCGTTTTTTTCAAATGAAAAGGGGGGAAGTCTCCCCCCCACGCAGACATTATGCGGACTTAGGATCGGCACCGTAGCTGTTATCGCCTTTTGTTCCCGTCATGCACAGGAACACCAGAAGTACGAGGCTGGCCAGCGGAACGAACATTAATAACGCGAACCACCCGCTACGATCGGTGTCATGCAAACGTCGGATGGTGACGGCTAATGCGGGTATAAATACGGCAAGGCTATAGGCAGCTAAGAGTATGAGAAAAATGCCCCCCAGGGCGGTGTCATTAAACAGACACATCAGCTGATAAAGGGCTAAAATCAAGACGTTACTCAGCAGCGTAAAAATCCAGAATTCCTTGCAGCGCGCGCGGCCTGAAAAATTAGCGTACTGTTTTAATACAGAGAGATACCAAGACATAAATAAAATCCTTTTTCTTCAATTTCAATGCGTGTTAAGTATTTATCGCTTTTTAAAAGCAGTAAAAGCCTAATGCTTGCAGGTAACGATTCCCCTAATGGTTTTATTGAAATTTTATTATTGCAGGTCTGTATATTATTACTGATATAGCAGAGAGGAGATCGCGAAATGATGATAAGGAGAGGTGGCGCGGTTTATAATGGTTTTAGTATTTTATATCGTCAGCGGTTTTACCCATGCGATCGTTAAATGGATATTTCGCCGATCGCGGGAGTAATAAATAATATTTATTAGCGCCTGGTATTTCAGTTCGACGGTGAAGTGATTTTATCTTTCACTTCACCGCCGGGTTAACGGCGTTGTGGGATCAGGAGAGGGCGACTTTAATTCCCAGCGCAATCAGCACGCTGCCCAGCAGCTTATCGACAACGCGCTGCGCCTTTGCTAACCCGCGACGCACCGGGCCACTCTGGATTAAAACCACCAGCAGCGGCCACCACAGCGTGGAGAGCCCAAGGATAATTCCTGCATACAGCATTTTTTCACTCAGATTAGAATTAACGTTCAGTACCTGGGTAAAGATTGAAAGGAAGAACAGGGTTGCCTTGGGATTGAGCAGATTACACAGATACCCCTGTAAAAATGCCTTTTTGAGCGATGTCTGCTCGGGAGCAACGTTGCTGAGATCCATTTTGCTGCCGCCGCGTGACAGCAGTGCCTGAATACCGATGTAAATCAGGTAGCCGGCACCGGCATATTTCAGCAGCATAAACAGCCAGGGGGTGGTGGTGATCACCACGGCCAGGCCCGCCACGCAGTAGGCCATATGGGTCGCCACGGCGCAGTTAACGCCCAGCGCCGTCATCAGCGCGGCACTGCGGCGATAGCGTGCCGCATTTTTGATAACAAGGAAGAAATCGGGGCCGGGGGAGAGCATTCCAAGGGCGGCGATGGTGGCGACAAACAGGCTGGTTTCTAACATGGCGACGGTCTGTATCAAGAGTAAACCGCGATTTTAGCATGTATTGTTGCGATTTCTTGGCTAAAAATGGTGCTGAAAGTGACGCAGTCGATAATGTGATAAACCTTTACTGAATAAGGTTCGCTTAGCTATCGACGAAAGTTTCACCTTTACGTATGATGGCGCCAATTTTATCCCCTACTGAGTTTTCTATGATGATTAGCCTGATTGCGGCTCTGGCAGCCGATCGTGTAATAGGGATGGAAAACGCTATGCCGTGGCACCTGCCGGCGGATCTGGCGTGGTTTAAACGGAATACGCTGAACAAGCCGGTAATAATGGGGCGTCGTACCTGGGAGTCAATCGGTCGTCCGCTGCCCGGACGTCTGAATATCGTTATCAGCAGTCAAAAAGGCGAAGCTGAAGGCGTGACCTGGGTAACGTCAATTGACGAGGCGCTGAGCGCAGCCGGGGACGCTGAGGAGCTGATGGTTATCGGTGGAGGGCGCATTTATGAACAGATGCTGCCGCGTGCCGATCGTCTCTATCTGACCCATATTGATGCGGAAGTTGAGGGCGATACCTACTTCCCGGACTACGAGCCCGACGAGTGGCAGTCCACTTTCGACGAATTCCATGATGCCGATGAGAACAACTCGCACAGCTTCTGTTTTGAAATTTTAGAACGTCGCTAAATGTTTCGGGGCAGCCGCGAATCCGGCTACCCCGTAGCAATGCCATAGTGCTGTTTTCCGATCGCGAGCCGCGCCACCCACGCTTACGGCGTTTCCGTCTCGCGGTTAGAGACCTGAGTAAATATCCGTTTATCTTCCCAGCGCAGCATAGTCAGCGTGCCGCCCCAGCAGCAGCCCGTATCCAGGCCAATAATCCCTTCCGGTGTACCCTTACCTTCCAGCGAAGCCCAGTGGCCAAATACGATGGTATAGTCGCGTGAAACCGGGCCAGGAATGGCGAACCAGGGTTTTAGCGGCGGCGGCGCGCTTTCCGGCGACTCTTTACTGATCATATCCAGCTGACCGTTGGGGAAGCAGTAACGCATCCGCGTCAGCGCGTTGGTGCTGAAACGCAGACGGGCCAGGCCACTCAGTTCGGGGACCCAGTTGTTGGGCATATCGCCGTACATCGCATCCAGAAACAGGGGATAGGTATCGCTGCTCAGCACCGCTTCTACTTCGCGTGCGCAGGTTTTTGCCGTTTCGATATCCCACTGCGGGGTGATCCCTGCGTGGGCCATCACCAGCTTTTTCTCTTCGTCCACCTGAAGCAGCGGCTGACGCCGTAGCCAGTTAATCAGCACGTCGGCATCTTCGGCCTGAATCAGCGTGGTAATACGATCTTTAGGTTTATTGCGGCTGATGCCTGCATAGACGGCCAGCAGGTGCAGGTCATGATTGCCCAGCACCAGTCTCACGCTGTCACCCAGCGAACGGACATAGCGCAGCACGTCCAGCGAAGCCGGGCCACGCGCCACCAAATCGCCGGTCAGCCACAGCTCGTCATGCTGCGGATCGAATGCGACCTGGCCCAGCAGTGACTTAAGTTCATCGTAGCAGCCGTGAACATCACCGATTAAATACGTGCTCATACATCTGTCCTGAAAATGGGAGGGCCGGCTTAATGAATATGACTGGGGATAGCCAGACGAAATACCGGGATATCGACAAGCAGCGTTTCTCCTTCGCTGTCTATCATCTGATAGTGCCCCTGCATCGTGCCCATCGGCGTTTCCAGTACCGCACCGCTGGTGTAGTGAAACTCTCCGCCGGGTTCGATATGGGGCTGTTCGCCGACAACGCCTTCGCCCTGAACTTCAGTCTCGCGGCCGTTACCGTTAGTGATCAGCCAGTAACGGCCGAGCAGCTGAACCGACATACGCCCCAGATTACGAATAGTGATGGTATAGGCAAAAACGTAGCGATCTTCTTCAGGCGCGGACTGCGACTCAATATAGACACTCTGCACCTGGACACATACTCGGGGCGTATCGATCATGTTCAGTTCTCCTGCGGCTGAGGGTGCGCAGTTAACCAGTTAGCCAGCTGGCAATATTGCGCCACTGTGATGTTCTCGGCACGCAGAGTGGAGTCAATATTCATCTCCTCCAAAGCTTCCAGCGAGAACAGATGACCCAGGCTATTGCGCAGCGTTTTACGGCGCTTGCCAAAGGCTTCGGTGGTGATGCGGCTCAGTACGCGAATATTCTCTACCGGGTTCGGCAGCGTCGCGTGAGGAACCAGTCGCACCACGGCGGAATCAACTTTTGGTGCCGGGGTAAAGGACTCCGGCGGGACTTCCAGAACCGGTATCACCTGGCAGTAATACTGTGCCATGACCGTCAGACGACCGTAGGCTTTGCTGCCCGGTCCGGCCACCAGACGGTTAACCACTTCTTTTTGCAACATAAAGTGCATGTCGCGAATAGAACCCATGTAGCTGAAAAGATGGAACATCAGCGGCGTAGAAATATTATACGGCAGGTTGCCGAATACGCGCAGCGGCTGTCCTTTCTCTGCGGCCAGTGCCGCAAAATCAAAGGTCATCGCATCCTGCTGGAAAATGGTCAGCTTTGGCCCCAGGAAAGGATGGGTTTGCAGTCGTGCGGCCAGATCGCGGTCGAGCTCGACGACCGTCATTTCATCGAGGCGTTCGCCGACCGGTTCGGTCAGTGCGCCAAGTCCGGGGCCGATTTCAACAATCGCCTCGCCACGCTGTGGGTGAATAGCGTTGACGATGCTATCGATAATATACTGATCGTTAAGGAAGTTCTGTCCAAAACGTTTGCGGGCAAAGTGCCCCTGGTGAACGCGACTATTCATTACTGCTCTTAATCATGGTGATGGCGAGGTTAAGCGCCGTTTTAAAGCTGCCCGCATCGGCCTGCCCGCTTCCGACCAGCTCAAGAGCCGTACCGTGATCGACAGACGTGCGGATAAATGGCAGACCGAGGGTAATATTTACCGCCCGACCGAAGCCCTGATATTTTAGCACCGGAAGCCCCTGATCGTGATACATCGCCAGCACCGCATCGGCATGTTGCAGATACTTCGGCTGGAACAGCGTATCGGCGGGCAGCGGCCCGGTCAGGTTGATCCCACGCTGACGAAGTTCGTCCAGCGCCGGTGTGATGGTATCAATTTCCTCACGCCCCATGTGACCGCCTTCTCCGGCGTGCGGGTTCAGGCCACAAACGAGGATATGAGGCTCACGGCAGCCAAATTTACTTTGCAGGTCGGCGTGCAGAATGGTGATGACTTCATGCAGGCTTTCACGGGTAATGGCGTCAGAGACATCCTTCAGCGGCAGGTGGGTTGTCGCCAGCGCTACGCGCAGTTCTTCCGTTGCCAACATCATAACCACGCGCTCGCATTCCGCGCGTTCAGCAAAGAATTCGGTATGACCGCTGAACGGGATCCCGGCATCGTTAATCACCCCTTTGTGAACCGGGCCGGTGATCAGTGCGGCAAACTCCCCGCTCAGGCAGCCGTCGCAGGCGCGGGCGAGAGACGCCAGCACGTAGTGGCTGTTGTCCACGCAAAGCTCGCCTGCGGTGACCGGCCGGGCCAGCGAAAGTGGCAGTACCGTCAGGGAACCGGCGCGCTGCGGCTGCGCCGGAGTTTCAGGCCGGTACGCGTGCAGCGTGAGGGGTAAATGCAAAGCTGCCGCGCGGGTGCGCAGCAGCTCGGGGTCAGCACAGACGATCAGTTCAACCGGCCAGTCCTGCTGAGCCAGCTGAACAATCAGATCGGGACCAATCCCGGCGGGTTCGCCGGGAGTGATCGCAACGCGGAAATTATTGGCCATTGGCACCCATAATCTTCACATAGGCGCTGGCGCGCTCTTCCTGCATCCAGGTCTGCGCTTCTTCCGCAAACTTGCGGTTAAACAGCGCGCGGTAGGCGCGTTCTTTCTTCGCCGCATCGGTCTTATCTACCTGGCGGGTATCCAGCAGCTGGATCAAATGCCAGCCGAAAGAGGAGTGAACCGGCGCACTGGTCTGCCCTTTTTGTAAGCGCAGCAGCGCATCGCGGAAGGCCGGATCGAAGGTTTCCGGTGAGCTCCAGCCCAGATCGCCGCCCTGGTTCGCCGAACCAGGATCCTGAGACAGCTGTTTCGCCGCATTTGCAAAGCTCAGCTTGCCGCTGGCGATCTCGCTGGAGACTTCCTGCAATTTCTGGCGTGCCTGATCGTCAGTCATGATCGGCGACGGCTTCAGCAGAATATGGCGGGCGTGAACTTCGGTGACCGAAATGTTCTGGCTGTCGCCGCGCATGTCGTTCACTTTAAGAATATGGAAGCCAACACCGGACCGGATCGGGCCGATAATGTCGCCTTTCTTGGCGGTAATCAGCGCCTGACCAAACAGTGATGGCAGCTCCTGAATACGGCCCCAGCCCATGTTTCCGCCCTTCAGCGCCTGAGGATCGGCGGAATAGGTGATGGCCATCTTGCCGAAGTCTGCGCCGCTTTTAGCTTCGCTCAGCAGCTGTCTGGCGAGTTTTTCCTGCTCGTCAACCTGCTGCTGGGACGGATTCTCCGGCAGCGGTAGCAGGATGTGGCTCAGGTTAAGCTCGGTGCCGCCGTCATTCTGTGCGGCCATCTGGGTTGCCAGCGAGTCAACTTCCTGAGGCAGAATGGTTACGCGACGGCGAACTTCGTTATTACGCACTTCGGAGGTGAGCATCTCTTTACGGATCTGCTCACGGTAGGTGCCATAGTTAATCCCGTCGTAGGCCAGACGGCTGCGCAGCTGGTCGGTGCTCATTTTGTTTTGCGCCGCGATATTGCCAATCGCCTGGTCCAGCTGGGCGTCACTGATCTGTAGCCCGGACTGTTTCGCCATTTGCAGCAGGATGTTATCCATAATCAGACGTTCGATTATCTGACCACGCAGAACGTTATCCTCGGGTAACTGCTGCCCGGCCTGCTGTGCCTGACCTTTGACGGACTGCATCATGCCGTCCACGTCACTTTCTAAGACGACACCGTTGTTGACAACGGCAGCAACTTTATCAACTACTTGCGGGGCTGCGAACGCGGTGCTGGCTGTCAGGGCTGCACCGAGGATCAGCATTCTCCAGTTCTTCATACTTTTTCCATTCTTCCTATCCGCACTGCGGGTTGGCATATCAAACATTACAACATCAGAAAGCGCGTTGATAAGGCAGGATGCCCTGACGCAGCATTTGACCGGTGCCTAAACCATAGCTTGGGCTGAGGCCACGCAGTTCAATGTTGAACGAGACTTTGTTGTCATACTTACTGCTGTCATCTTCCCAGCTGGTGATTTTACGTTCATATCCCAGGCGAATCGCATAACAGCAGGAACTGTACTGCACGCCGACCAGCTGATCGGCAGGCTGGTTGGCTTTGGTATCGTAATACCATGCACCTACCACGGACCATGCATCGGCAATCGGCCAGCTGGCCGTTGCCCCAACTTGAGAAATACCTTTTTGATACAGTGGGTTAGTATATTGAGACAGCGTCTGCTGAATATACTCTTCACTGGTATAACGATAGTTCAGCTGCACCATGCGGTCAGCGTCACGACGCCATTCCAGCACGGCGTTACCCTGTGCCACGTTGTCCAGTCGGGTGTCATACTGCAAACCCCCGCGCGCTGCCCAACGATCGCTAATCTTCCAGTAGGTATCACCTGCCCACACCAGGCTGCCGCGATCGTCATCGTCCACGGTGTTCAATCCGGTACGTGCCGGAGTAAACGAGTAGATTTGACCAATGGATGCGTTAAAACGTTCAACCAGATCGTTATCAAAAATTCGCGTGGTGACCCCGGTGGTTACCTGGTTTGCTGACGCAATGCGATCCAGGCCGCTGTAGGTGCGGTCACGGAACAGGCCGGTGTAGTCCGTTTGCAGCAGCGTAGAGTCATAGGCGTTGATGTCACTCTGATCGCGGTAGGCGGAATAGAGGTACTGAACACGGGGTTCCAGCGTCTGGGTGTACCCTTTTGACCAGTTCATATCGCGGTCAAACACCATCTTACCGTCAACTTTAAACTGCGGGATAAAGCGGTTTACCGAACCCTTTAACTGATTATCTTGATTCTGACTCAGCGAATTGAAGTAGTTAAGATCGTTCTGCTCGTAATGGGTTGCCAGCAGCTTCGCTTCAGTATTCAGACTACCCCAGCCGTTAGAAACCGGCAGGTTGATGGTAGGTTCCACGTGCAGACGGGTTGCGTCAGGGTATCTTTCATTGACGTTGGTGAACTTCACCGCCTGAGCATAAAGATGCGAATCGAACGGACCCAGATCGTTTTTGTAGTAGTTGAAGTCAAACTGCGGCTCTGCGCGATAAACGTTGCGCGTCGCGTTGTCTGCGAAGATCTGGAACTGCTTGGTTGATAGCGTCGCATTCCAGTTCTTTTCCGCATAGCCCGCACTGAATTTTTGCGTTACGTAGCCGTCGGTCGTTGAACCGTAGGTGGAATCCAGGTCGGTAAAATAATACGGATCGCTGACTTTGGTGTAGTCAACGTTGAAGCGCCAGTTCTGGTCATAAATACCGGCGTGACGCCAGTGGAACAGCCAGCGGTTTGAGTCTTTGTCATCCGCATGTTCGCGGTTATAGACTTTATCCGACGCCATATAGTCAAATTCCATCAGGCCGGCGCCGAAGCCGGTCAGGTAGCGGAATTCGTTCTGCCACTGCATACCGCGGCGGCTGATATAGTGGGGCGTTAACGTGGCATCGGCCTGCGGCGCGATGTTCCAGTAGTACGGCAGCATAAACTCAAAACCGTTGTTGCTGCCATACTTCGCATTCGGTATCAGGAAACCTGAACGACGTTTGTCACCCACCGGCAGTTGCAGGTAGGGACTGTAAAAAATGGGTACCGGACCGAGCTTGAAGCGCGCGTTCCAGATTTCGGCTAGCTGTTCATCCCGGTCGTGAATAATTTCAGAGCCGACGACGCTCCAGCTATTCTGCCCCGGTAGGCAGGAGGTAAACGTCCCGTTTTCCAGAATGGTATAGCGATTATCGCCGCGCAGCTTCATCTGATCGGCGTCACCGCGACCCTGGCGGCCCACCATCTGGTAGTTGCCGTTCCAGACGTTAGTATCTTTGGTATTCAGATTTGCCCAAGCTTTTGGACCGCGAAGGATCACCTGGTTGTCGTCATAGCGCACGTTGCCAAGCGCATCTACGGTTCTGACCGGATCGGTTTGTCCCTGCAACGTCTTCTGGTGCAGCTGCACTTCATCCGACTGCAAACGGCTGTTGCCCTGATTAATATCGACATTACCCGTGAAGACCGCATTATCCGGGTAATTTCCAAGCGCTTTATCTGCGTCAATGGTGACCGGCAGCTCATTGGTTCTTTTTCCCTGTACCAGAGGACGGTCGTAACTAGGTACACCCAGCATACATTGAGATGCGAGGTCATCAGCCAGCCCTTGCTGGCTGTACAGGGCTGAACCGATTAGGGTTGCCAGCAATGTAGGTAGACTTTTTTTCATACGCAGTATCGCAAATTCCGTGGTCACTGGCATCATGCCGACAAACCGTCAGAGACTAACTTACTCAACTCGATTGTGCTAGTTATACCCTTCATCTTTCAGAATGCCGGATGTCTGCGTTAAATCAGCTTCCGCCTGTAGCACAAATCAAATAGGGTTACTTCTGGTTGTTTGACCGCGTTGCCAATAGGCTATGGGGTGAATGACAGGTATGATAATGCAATTTTTAGCCTTCAGCATGGCGAATTGAGGAGTATATGCGCTATTGGGGAAAAGTATTGGGTCTTGTACTGGGTTTGTTATCCGGTGCAGGGTTTTGGGGGCTGCTTATTGGCCTTCTGGTCGGACATCTGGTTGATACTGCGCGTGCGACCCGGCGGCAGGGCTATTTTGCTAATCAGCAGACCCGTCAGGCGCTGTTTTTCAGTACCACCTTCCAGGTTATGGGGCATTTGACCAAAGCAAAAGGACGGGTGACCGACGCGGATATTCAGATGGCGTCGCTGCTTATGGACCGCATGCAGCTGCACGGTAATGCTCGTACGGCGGCTCAGGCGGCCTTTCGCGAGGGTAAAGAGAGTGATTACCCTCTGCGGGAAAAGCTTCGTGAGCTGCGCAGCGCCTGCTTTGGCCGCTTTGACCTGATCAGGATGTTTCTTGAAATTCAGATTCAGGCGGCGTTTGCCGACGGTTCGCTGCACCCGAACGAGCGAAGCGTGCTTTACGTGATCGGCGAAGAGCTGGGGATCTCCCGGACACAGTTCGACGCGTTCCTGCGCATGATGGAGAGCGGGCAGCAGTTTGGCCAGGGTGGCTATCAGGGCGGCGGCGGATCGTCGCAGGGTGGTTTTGCACCGGGATACCGCGGCCCGACGCTGGAAGATGCCTGTAGCGTACTCGGCGTGAAAAGCAGCGATGACAGCACCACCATTAAACGTGCCTATCGCAAGCTGATGAGCGAACATCATCCGGATAAGCTGGTGGCGAAAGGGTTGCCGCCGGAGATGATGGAGATGGCGAAGCAAAAAGCGCAGGAAATTCAGGCCGCGTACGACCTGATTAAAAAGGAAAAGGGTTTCAAGTAAAGGGATAGCGCCCCGGCCAGCGCACGATGCCTGGCCTCCCGGCGCGATCAAAAATCAGCGGGCTGGCGGAAGGTCATCGGCGTGCCAAACTGCGGATGGGTAATGCTCAGGCTTTCGGCGTGCAGCTGAAGCCGCGGAGCCATGGCTCTGGCCTCATCATGGGCGTAGAAGCGATCGCCCAGAATCGGATGCCCCAGCGCCAGCAGATGGACGCGCAGCTGGTGGGAGCGCCCGGTGATCGGCTTCAGTTCCACCCGCGCGCTGTTGTCCGCCGCATACGCCAGCACCTGATAGTCGGTCTGCGCGGATTTCCCCGTTTCGAAGCAGACCTTCTGCTTAGGTCGGTTGGGCCAGTCGCAGATTAGCGGTAAATCAATCAGACCCTTTTCCGGCTGCGGATGACCCCAGACGCGGGCCACGTAAGTTTTCTGCGGTTCGCGTTCGCGAAACTGGCGCTTCAGCTCCCGCTCGGCGGCCTTGGTCAGCGCCACGACCATCACGCCGCTGGTGGCCATATCCAGACGATGCACCGATTCAGCCGCGGGATAGTCGCGCTGAACGCGCGTCATCACGCTGTCCTTATGCTCCTCCAGCCGTCCGGGAACCGACAGCAGTCCGCTGGGCTTGTTGACCACCATAATATGCTGATCCTGGTAGAGAATATGTAGCCAGGGTTCCAGCGGCGGATTGTAAGGTTCCATCATCGATTTTCTGCCCTGGGCCAGCGTTGCTGGCCCGCTAAGAGTTACTGGTGGGTAACGACAATCAGACGCAGCGCATCCAGACGCCATCCGGCCTGATCCAGATTCGCCAGCACCTGCTCACGATTGCTCTCCAGCGCGTCAATTTCATCCTGACGGATATTGGGATTGACCGCGCCCAGCGCTTCCAGCCGCGACAGCTCCGCGCTCAGCTTCTCATTCGCCTCACTGCGGGCGGCATCGATCAGTTTACGGGCTTCGACACCGGCCTGCTCTTCGGACAGCTTGATGATTTCATGTACATCCTGCTGCACCGCATTCACCAGCTTGCTACCGGTGTGGCGATTAACGGCGTTCAGCTGGCGGTTAAAGCTTTCGAACTCCACTTTGTCCGCCAGGTTGTTCCCCTTGCGATCAACCAGCATGCGCAGCGGCGTTGGCGGCAGGAAGCGGGTCAGCTGAAGGTGCTTAGGTGCCTGTGCCTCTACCACGTAAATCATCTCCACCAGCAGCGTTCCCACCGGTAGCGCCTTATTCTTCAGCAGCGAGATGGCGCAGCTGCCGGTATCGCCGGAGAGGATCAGATCCAGCCCGTTACGAATGATCGGATGCTCCCAGCTGACGTACTGCGCATCTTCGCGCGACAGCGCCTGATTACGGTCGAAGGTGATGGTGCAGCCGTCTTCCGGTAGGCCGGGGAAGTCCGGCACCAGCATGTGGTCGCCGGGGGTCAGGACAATCAGGTTGTCGCTGCGATCTTCCTGATTAATGCCGACGATATCAAACAGGTTCAGCGCGAAGTTAACCAGCTCAACGTCGTTGTCCTGCTCGGAAATCAGATCGGCCAGCGCCTGCGCCTTCTCGCCGCCGTTAGAGTTTAGCTCCAGCAGGCGGTCACGACCCTGCTCCAGCTGGGATCTCAGCTGCTCATGCTGCTTACGGCAGTCGCGGATAAACTCATCGAGCCCCTGTGGATTTTCCGGTGCTGCCAGATATTCGATCAGCTGCGCATAGACACTGTCGTAAAGGGTGCGGCCGGTCGGGCAGGTGTGTTCGAAGGCATCAAGCCCCTCGTGATACCACTGCACCAGCACGGACTGCGCGGTTTTTTCCAGATAAGGAACGTGGATCTGAATATCGTGCGTCTGCCCGATACGATCGAGGCGGCCAATACGCTGCTCCAGCAGATCCGGGTTAAACGGCAGGTCAAACATCACCATCTGGCTGGCGAACTGGAAGTTACGGCCTTCAGAGCCGATCTCTGAACACAGCAGAACCTGGGCACCGTCCTCTTCGGAGGCAAACCAGGCCGCCGCACGGTCACGCTCAATGATAGACAGCCCTTCGTGGAAGACGGCGGCGCGAATACCTTCACGCTCACGCAGGACCTGCTCCAGCTGAAGGGCAGTGGCGGCCTTGGCACAGATCACCAGCACTTTCTGGTCACGGTGGCTGGTAAGGTAACCCATCAGCCACTCCACGCGCGGATCGAAGTTCCACCAGGTGCCGCTGTCGCCTTCAAACTCCTGGTAAATCTGCTCCGGGTAGAGCATATCGCGGGCGCGCTCATCGGCGGATTTGCGGGCGCTCATAATACCGGAAACTTTGATCGCCGTCTGATACTGGGTTGGCAGCGGCAGACGGATCTGATGCAGTTCACGTTTCGGGAAGCCTTTCACCCCGCTGCGGGTATTACGGAACAGCACGCGGCTGGTGCCGTGGCGATCCATTAGCATGGAGATCAGCTCTTTACGGGCGTCCAGCTTACCTTCACGGTCACTGTTTGCCGTTTGCAGCAGCGGTTCAATATCCTGCTCACCCATCAGGTCGTTAAGCAGATTAAGCTCATCGTTGCCGATGACGTTGTCGGCCAGCAGCAGGGTTACCGCGTCGGCAATCGGACGGAAGTGCTTTTGTTCTTCCTCAAACAGCGCGAAGTCATGGAAGCGGTTCGGATCCAGCAGGCGCAGACGGGCGAAGTGGCTCTCCAGGCCCAGCTGCTCCGGAGTTGCGGTTAGCAGCAGCACGCCGGGAATGCGCTCGGCCAGCTGCTCAATCACCTGATACTCACGGCTCGGCGCATCTTCTGACCAGACGAGGTGATGCGCCTCATCGACGATCATCAGGTCCCACTCGGCATCGGCCAGTTTCTCCAGACGCTGCTTATTGCGGCGAACGAAGTCCAGCGAACAGATAATCAGCTGCTCGGTTTCAAACGGATTGTCGCTGTCGAGCTGCGCTTCGGCATAGCGGGCATCGTCAAACAGCGCGAAGCGCAGGTTGAAACGGCGCAGCATTTCTACCAGCCACTGATGCTGGAGCGTTTCCGGCACCACGATCAGCACGCGATCCGCGCGACCGGCCAGCAGCTGCTGGTGAACGATCATTCCCGCTTCAATGGTTTTGCCTAAACCCACTTCGTCGGCAAGCAGCACGCGCGGCGCGTGGCGGCGGCCGACGTCGTGGGCAATATGCAGCTGATGCGGGATCAGGTTGGTACGCATACCGCGCAGGCCGCTGGTGGCCAGGCGATACTGCTCACTCTGGTACTTGCGCGCACGGAAGCGCAGGGCGAAACGATCCATGCGATCCAGCTGTCCGGCAAACAGACGATCCTGGGGTTTACCAAACACCAGTTTGCTGTCGAGCATCACTTCACGCATCTGCACGCCGGTTTCACCGGTATCCGTACGCGTACCGATATAACTGACGACGCCGTTATCGGTTTTCACTTCGTCAACGTCTAGCTGCCAACCTTCGTGGCTGGTGATGGTATCACCGGGATTAAAGATAACGCGGGTGATCGGAGAGTCGTTTCTGGCATAAAGACGGTTTTCGCCCGTAGCGGGGAATAACACTGTCACCATACGGCTGTCTATGGCAACAACAGTCCCTAATCCCAGTTCGCTTTCCGTATCGCTTATCCAACGCTGACCAAGTGTAAAAGGCATAAATATTCGGCTCGATTTTCGTGTAGTTAGTTTCAGGCAAGAGTGCAACGTCCCGACAAAATTTGCCCGGCGTGATTTAAGAACGTTGTTTTTGAGGAAGGGCGCTATGGTACTGGAAGGTTGCCCGTTCGTCACCTGTCAAAAAAGCCCCAGCTGCCCGGTTATCAGTGTAGCAAAATCATCCTGCATAAAAGGCAGAATACCGTCGGCAACCGGCTGTAGCTGGCGAGTAAGATAGTGATCGTAATCCAGCGGCGTGCTGCGTGCCTCCAGCGGCTCCGGGCCTGACGTGGCCATCACATAGCGGATTTTTCCCCCGTTCTGATACTGTAGAGGGTGCCCGAGCTTCTGATTAACATCGTCGGCAATACGTGCTGCCCGTACGTGCGGCGGCACATTTCGTTGGTAATCACCGAGGGGGCGGCGGAGCCGTTTGCTGTAGGTCAGGCGATCGTCGAGTTCACCGTCCAGCAGCTGTCGAACCGTTTCACGAATATAATCCTGGTAGGGCTGCCGTTTGAAAATTTTCAGATAAAGTTCCTGCTGGAATTTTTGCGCCAGCGGCGTCCAGTCGGTACGCACCGTTTCCAGCCCTTTAAATATCATCCGTTCGCTGCCGCCGCTGTTAACCAGACCGGCATAGCGTTTTTTGCTGCCCTGCTCAGCACCGCGAATGGTCGGCATCAGGAAACGGCTAAAGTGAGTTTCATACTCCAGCTCCAGCGCACTGGTGATACCGAACTGGCTGCTCAGATGCTGCTGCCACCATTGATTAACCTTTTCAACCAGACGACGGCCAATAGCGCTGGCCTGCTCCTCGCTATGGGCGGATTTCAGCCAGACAAAGGTTGAATCCGTATCGCCGTAAATTACGTCATAGCCTTCGGCCTCAATCAACTCGCGGGTCTGAAGCATAATTTCATGGCCGCGCAGAGTGATGGACGAGGCGAGGCGCGGGTCGAAGAAGCGGCAGGCGTTGGTGCCCAGCACGCCGTAAAAGGCATTCATAATAATTTTCAGCGCCTGGGAGAGCGGCTTATTGCCCTGTTTCTTGGCGGCTTCACGCCCCTGCCAGATCTGGTTAACAATTTCCGGCAGACAGTGCGCGCTGCGCGAGAAGCGGGCACCGCGGAAACCGGGCACGGAATGTTCATCGTCCGGGTGCGCCATGCCCTCAACCAGCCCCACCGGATCGATAAGAAACGTGCGGATAATTGAGGGGTACAGGCTTTTGTAGTCCAGCACCAGTACCGAGTCATACAGGCCGGGGCGCGAGTCCATCACGTAGCCGCCGGGACTGGCTTCCGGCGCAACCTCGCCGAGATTGGGGGCGACAAACCCGGCGCGGTGCATACGCGGCAGATAGAGATGGCCGAAGGCGGCCACCGATCCGCCGTGGCGATCCACCGCCAGGCCGTTAACCGCCGCGCGCTCCAGTAAAAAAGGCATCAGCTCGGTGTGATGGAATATTCGGGTAACCAGCTCGCAGTCCTTAAGATTGTAGTGCGCCAGCGCGGGCTTATTTTCAGCAAAGCGCTGATTAATTTCTTCCATGCGCTGCCAGGGATTGCCGATCGCTTTGCCTTCGCCAAGCAGTTCACGGGAGACGGCCTCCAGGCTGAATGAGTCGAAGTTCCAGAAGGCGGACTTCAGGGCTTCGATACCATCGATAATCAGCCGACCGCTGGCCTGGGCGAAAAATACGCCGGGCTTGAAGCCGTGCTCCCGCCACTCCAGCACGTTGTTGTTGCCGCGCCCAAGCCGCAGAGGAATGCCGTAGCGATCGGCGTGCTTCTGGAGTACCCGGAGATCGAACTGCACCACGTTCCAGCCGATCAGTACGTCAGGATCGTGGCGGGCAAACCAGTCGTTAAGTTTTTCCAGCAGCAGCGGGCGGCTGGCAACGTATTCCAGATTGAAGTCGAGGCTGCTGGCGTCACCGTTTTCCGGGCCAAGCATAAAGACATCCCGGCGGCCGCAGCCCTCCAGCCCGATGCAGTAAAGCTCGCCGTGCTGGGTCGTTTCAATATCCAGGGAAACCCACTTAAGCGGCGGACGGTAGTCGGGATGCGGTTTCAGGCGGGTGTTAATCAGACGGTTACCGGCGGGCTGGCCGGAGAACCAGACGGCGGCGGTGATAAAGCGTTCCATCAGAAAACGCTCGGGCGGACGCACATCGGCCTCGTAGAGAACAATACCGTTATCGCGCAGCAGTTTTTCCAGCTTCACCAGCTGGCGATACTGTTTGCAGTACAGTCCAACCACCGGTCGCTGGCGGAAGTCCTTCAGCGTCAGCGCCGCGAAGCGCCAGCCGTGCTCATTCGCCAGCAGTTCGGCCGCGGCGCTCTGCTGCTCGGCGGGCAGGAAAGCGACGGATTCCTGCGGCGGCAGCACCACGCACTGTGGGCCGTTGTCGGTAGCCAGCCACAGCACGACCTCGCTGCCCTGCGGTGTGTCCCGCCAGTGACGGGTTAACAGAAATCCTGCTTGTGCGTTATTCACCCTGACCTCATTGCCCTTAGCCTGTCGCTATAATAGCATGTTTATTTATACAGTGTTTGCCTGTATCCCGACGCCGCGATGATAACTATGCATTCGTATACAAATCTGGCCTTGACGCGTTTTCGCTCTCTCCGCAGAATCCGGGGTTCTGTTAATTGCTCTGGAATGTTATGGAAGCCTGGTTACAACATCTTATCACTCAGTCGCTGGCGTGGTCGCTGCTGGCTATCGGGCTTGTCGCGTTCCTCGAATCGCTGGCGCTGGTCGGCCTGCTGCTGCCCGGTGCGGTGCTGATGACCTCATTCGGCGCGCTGATTGGCAGCGGTCAGGTGGCGCTTTATCCTGCCTGGCTGGTGGGCACGGTGGGCTGCCTGCTGGGTGACTGGATCTCCTATCTGATTGGTCGCCAGTTTAAAGGGCCGCTGCACCGCTGGTCGTTTATTAAAAAACACCAGACGTTAATGAACAAAACGGAGCATGCGCTGCATCAGCACAGCATGTTTACCATTATCGTTGGGCGTTTTATCGGGCCTACGCGCCCGCTGATCCCGCTGGTGGCGGGCATGCTGGAGCTTCCGGCGCGTAAGTTTGTGCTGCCTAATCTGATCGGCTGTATTCTCTGGCCGCCGCTCTATTTGCTGCCGGGGATCCTGGCCGGCGTCGCGATTGACGTGCCGCAAAACGCCAGCAGCGGGCTGTTTAAGTGGCTGCTGCTGCTGACGGCGCTGGTGGTCTGGCTGGGCTGCTGGCTGGGCTGGCGCTGGCTACGGACGAAAAAGCAGAAGGATTGGGCAACCCCGTACCTGCCCGCTTCCCGCCTGCGCTGGCTGGCACCGCTGATGATAGCCTTAGCTATCGGCAGCTTTGTGGCTATCCAGTTCCATCCGCTAATGCCGGTGTACCGTAGCCTGCTGTGGCAGGTATTCTTCTAAGGTGAACGGGGATTATCGGCGGGTAATCCCCAGAATTGCCGATGCGTCCACTTCCCCCCGCTGGAGCAGGGCGGTGCTGCCGTCCCAGTAAACCCGGCCATCAACAACCAGCAGACTGCGGTCGGCGATACGCGCCGCGTCTTCAATGCTGTGCGAAACCATCAGCAGCGTGATATTGCGCTCCGCGCACACCTCATCAACCAGCCCCAGCATCTCTTTACGCAGCGCCGGGTCCAGCGCGGAAAACGGCTCATCGAGCAGCAGGATCGGCTGATGGCGCACCAGGCAGCGGGCGAGGGCGGCGCGCTGACGCTGACCACCGGAGAGCTGATGCGGCAGGCGCTGAAGCTGCTCATGAAGCCCTACGCGACGGCTGATGTCCTGAAGTTCCTGCTGCTGATGCGGTTTCAGCTTCAGCCCCGGATGCAGCCCAAGACCGATGTTTTGCGCCACGGTAAGATGGGGAAACAGGTTGTTCTCCTGAAACAGCATCGATACCGGACGCTGCGCCGGAGGCGTATCACGATGCTCAACGTCGTTGAGCAGCAGGCTGCCGTGGCTGCACGGCAGAAAACCGGCGATCAGGCTCAGCAGCGTGCTTTTACCCGCGCCGCTGGGACCGAGGATGGCCAGACGTTCACCGGCCCGTGCGCTAAAGCTGAAACGCATCGGCAGGTGATGATAAAGCCAGGTAAGGTTAGTCAGGTTTAGCATCGCGCCCCGGCAGTTTTTCAATCAGGGTGAACAGCAGGAAGCAGAGCAGCAGCAGCAGCAGCGCGGTGACGGCACCGTCGCTGCTGCGGTATGAGCCGATCTGCTGATAAAGATAAAACGGCAGCGTGCGGAAGTTTTCATTACCGAACAGGGCCACCACGCCAAAATCACCGATCGACAGCACGCAGGCAAAGGCCAGCGCCTGCGCCAGCGGTCGTTTTAACGCGCGCAGCTCTATCAGCCGCAGCCGGTTCCAACCGCGGATATCCAGCGACATGCACAGGCGATTATAGCGTTCGGCCATATCCCGCAGCGGATTTTCCAGTACCTTCATCGCGTAGGGGATCGCCATCAGCGCGTTGGTAAAAATCACGATACCGCCCGCCGATTCCGGCAGACCAACGGTCGCATTCAATAGCAGGAAGAAGCCGGTTGCCAGCACAATACCCGGCATGGCAAGAATCAGCAGGCCGCTCAGTTCCAGCGTCTGACCCCAGCGCGGATGCTGGCGCAGACGCAGTTCACGGCTGCTCCACAGCAGCATCACCGTCAGCGTTACGCTCAGTAAACCGGCGGCGACGGCGATCCGCAGCGAGGTAAACGTGGCCTGCCACAGCGCGGGCCGGCTCAGCACGCTGCCCATTCCCTGGCGAAGCCCGTCAATCGCCACCGCCAGCAGCGGCGGCAGGATCAGCGCCAGCGCCAGCAGGATGATTGCCGCGTCCAGCAGCCGGGCGCGACGGCTATCTTCCGGGTTACGCCAGTCGCCAAGGCTGTCGCTGCCTGCCGGAATCGCCTTGTTAAGACGCTGGCTGAGCAGCACCAGGCCCAGGCAGCAGATCATCTGTACCAGCGCCAGCAGCGCCGCCCGGCCGGGATCGTAGTCAAAGTTCAGCGCCTGGAAGATGGCCAGCTCAATGGTGGTGGCGCGCGGCCCGCCGCCCAGCGACAGCACGGTAGCAAAGCTGGCGAAGCACAGCATAAAAATCAGCGCGCCGGTAGGCAGGATCTGACGACGCAGCCACGGCCATTCAACGATACGGAAGTGGGTCCAGCCGCGCAGCCCGAGCTGGGCCGCCAGCTGCCGCTGTTCGCCGGGGATCTGCCTGAGCGTCTGTAGCAGCAGGCGACTGGCCAGCGGCAGATTAAAGAACGTATGCGCCAGCAGGATCCCCTGTAAGCCGTAGGGGGTGAAGGTGTAGCTGATACCGAGCAGTTCACAGAGCTGCGCCAGCCAGCCGCTGCGTCCGTAGATGCTGAGAATACCGAAGACGGCAACCAGCACCGGCAGTATCAGCGTCATGGCACAGAGCCGCAGCAGCAGACGGCGGCCGGGAAAGCGGCGTCGGTAGAGCGCCCGCGCAAGCGGGATGGCGGGCAGCACGGACAGCAGGGCAGACAGCAGCGCCTGCCAGAACGAAAAGCGCAGAACGTGCCAGAGATAGCTGTCCGTGACCAGGCTGCGCCAGTCGCTGTCCGGCGCATTAAGCCACAGGGCCAAGAAGGCCAGCAGAGCGACGGCCAGCAGCAGCAGGGCCGTTAGCGCACCGGGTATCAGCCAGCCGGGGATTAACGGCTGACGGCGCGTTGCCATTCACCGATCCACTGACTGCGCTGGCTGGCAACCTCCTGCGGCGTATATTGCAGGGTGGTGCCGGGAACGGTCAGCGTTTCAAATTCGGCTGGCAGGGGCGTTTTCATGCTCGGATACATCCAGTTTCCGGTCGCGATGGTCTGCTGGAAGCCCGGGCTTTGCAGGAACTGCATAAACTGCTGTGCCAGCTGCGGCTGTTTACTGGCCTTCAGCTGACCGGCAACTTCGACCTGCAAATAGTGCCCTTCGCTGAAGTTGGCGGCAGCATACTTGTCTTTCTTCTCTTCAATCAGATGGTAGGCCGGGGAGGTGGTGTAGCTGAGTACCATATCGCCTTCGCCCTTCAAGAACAGGCCGTAGGCTTCGCTCCACCCTTTGGTCACGGTAACGGTTTTCTCCGCCAGCTTATGCCAGGCGTCCGGTGCCCGATCGCCGTAGACCTTTTGCATCCACAGTAACAGCCCCTGGCCCGGCGTACTGGTACGCGGGTCCTGATAGATCACTTTCAGCTTATTATCCCCTTCAACCAACTCTTTCATGCTGGTGGGCGGATTTTTCAGGCGTTCTTTATCATAGATAAACGCAAACCAGCCGTAGTCGAAGGGAACAAAGGTGCTGTTATGCCAGCCGCCGGGAACGGTGGTGTTGTCGGTATTGACGTTGCTGGGGGCAAAGAGGCCGGTTTTTTCTGCCGCATCCAGCAGGTTATTATCCAGTCCCAGAATCACATCGGCCTGACTGTTTTTACCTTCCATGCGCAGGCGATTCAGTAATGAGATGCCGTCCGGTAGCGCGACCAGTTTAAGTTCACAGCCACATTCGGACTCAAAGGCTTTCTTTACCGCCGGGCCGGGTCCCCAGTCTGCGGCGAACGAGTCGTAGGTATAAACCGTTAGCGTCTCTTTAGCCGCTGCCACGGGCAGCGAGAACAGCACCAGCAGAGGTAAGATTTTTTTTAACACGTTGTAGTCCTTATGACTGTGGGATCCGGTACGGGCCGCGTGATTCTAGAGCGTTCATCGGCGTTACGAAAGCATCATGATCCGTCCGGCGGTGCAAACCAGGCGGATTTAAAGTCAAACCAGCCAAGGGTATTCATCCGCACCCCGCGCATGCTGCGCTGACCGTGCAGCAGCAGCCAGTGATGAAACAGCGGGTGCAGATAATTATTATCAACCAGCCGCTTGCTCCAGTCGGCCAGCGGCAGCCGGCGTTCGCGCCACAGCTGCGCATCCTGCTGCCAGTCCGCCGGAATGCAGTGGTGGATTAGCGGCAGTTCATACAGCAGGGCAAACAGCGAGAATTCCAGCGGCAGAGTAAAGTTGGCGCTGCCCAGCCAGATATCGCTTTCGGCATCGCCGCGATACCAGCTTTCATAGTCCAGCTCCTGAGTTTTCAGCTCTACCCCGTGTGCGGCCAGAATCGGCCCGAGCGCGTTGGCGATACCCAGATGTTCGATATTGTCGCTGTACCAGGTAATGGTCAGCGAGTTCAGCCCCGCGGGTTTTTCGGCAATAGTCATATCGCGGCGGTGATGCCAGCGCGGCAGCAGACCGTAGGCGGGGAACCAGTAGCGCTGATAGGCAATCCCGCTGTGGTTGAGCAGGGCGATGGGGTTAAAAATGGTACTGATCCAGTGACGAACCCGGTCGTCACGCCCCTGCTCTGAACGCTGATCAAACAGCAGGAAATAACAGCCTTCCTCCAGCCGACTCTCTTCGGACTGCTCATCGCGACTTTCACTTTGCAGCGTCAGACCGGAATAGACCAGTTCATCACTGATCTCCGGCAGTACCCAGATGTTGACCTCATCAATCAGCGCGCGATAGCCGAAGTAGTCATCGAACGCGCTGATGCGCAGCTGGCTATGCTGATTACGTTCCACCGCATAGGGGCCGGTTCCCACCGGCTGGCGGGCAAAGTTGCGCAGTGACGGCCACTCTTTTGGTAGGATCATTGCGCTGACGCTGCCCAGTAGCCACGGCAGCCAGCTGTCCGGGGACGTAAGATAGATATCCAGCGTCCAGGGCGTTGCAGACTCGATACGGTCAACGTGGCTAAACAGCGGTTGACCTTTCAGCCGCTCCAGGCTGGCGATGACGTCGGCCATTTCCAGCTCTCGCCCATGATGGAAGTGAATCGCCGGGCGGAGGAAGAAACGCCAGTGAAGCGGGGTGAGCTGCTGCCAGTGGTGGGCAATATCCGGCTCTATTTCCCCGTTTTCCTCATTTATTCTTGCCAGACCACTGAAGATCTGGCGGGCCAGGTGGGTTTCCGAGCGTCGCAGCGGTGTGCCGGGCAGTAAATTCAGCAGGGGGCGATAGTAGAGTACGCGTAAAATATGCTTTCCCTGCCGGAAACTGCGGCCAAGATGGGAGAGCAGCATCTGGCGTACGCTGTTTTTATCCCCCACCAGCTGTACCAGCTGATCGATGCGATCCTGCTCCAGCAGATCCTCCGCCCGCTGCTGCTGTAGTGCCAGCCCGGTGTAGAGAAAACTGAGCCGTGAACGTTTGCCGCGCCCGGCTTCCGCCTGCCATTCCAGCCAGCCGGCGGCCTGCATCGCGTTCAGCAGATTGCGCATATGCCGCCGTGAACAGCTCAGCCGTTCGGCCAGTTCGCTGAGGGTTGTTTCCTGCGGCTGTCCGTCGCAGAATTGCCAGAGCCGGATAAACTGCTGCTGCAAACGCGGTGATGACATAAAAGGGGAACTCCGTGGTGAAAACTGTCAGTTTTTCCTGCCGTATATTATGGCGATAATGGCGGCAGATGGAAGAGCGGGAGGCACTCAACTGAGTGGCGTTCAGCCATCATTAGTGGCTGATACCACTGATTTCTGAGTATGGTGCTTTTCACCAGCCAGCGAGCCCTATGCCGCTGGCTTTTTTCGTGGCTTTTTGTCTACCCTTTTGCTTTATATTCCCTTTTTCCTCTGTGCCTGTGGAGCAGTGTTATGACATCGCCGTTGACGCGTACTCGTATTAACCCGGTTTATCTGGCGTTTATGGCGATCACTTTTATGGTGGGTATTGCCGGGGCGCTCCAGGCACCTACGCTGAGCCTGTTCCTCAGCCGCGAGGTGGACGTTCGGCCTTTTTGGGTCGGGCTGTTCTATACGGTGAATGCCGTGGCGGGCATTGTGGTCAGCCTGCTGCTGGCCAAGCGCTCTGACAATCAGGGCGACCGCCGTATGCTGATCCTGTTTTGCTGTCTGATTGCTGTGGGGAACGCAGTGCTGTTTGCGTTTAACCGCCACTATCTGACGCTGATTACGCTTGGGGTGATGCTGTCTGCGATTGCTGCCGTGGCGATGCCGCAAATTTTCGCGCTGGCGCGGGAGTATGCCGACAGCTCGGCGCGGGAGGCGGTGATGTTCAGTTCGGTGATGCGTGCGCAGATGTCGCTGGCTTGGGTGATTGGGCCGCCGCTTTCTTTTTCGCTGGTGCTGAACTTTGGGTTTACCACCATGTTTCTTCTGGCCGCGGCGCTGTTTGTGGTTTGTATGCTGATGATTTGGTTTACCCTGCCGTCGGTGCCGAGAGAACGGTCTCTGGCGGTGGCACCGTTGGTGGAGGTCAGCGGGTTAAGGAGCATGGATGTCCGGCTGCTGTTTATTGCCTCGGTGCTGATGTGGGCCTGCAACAGTATGTATATCATTGATATGCCGCTGTATATCAGCAGTACGCTGGGGCTGCCGGATTCGCTGGCCGGTTTGCTGATGGGGACGGCTGCCGGGCTGGAAATTCCGGTGATGCTGTTGGCCGGGCGCTATGTTAGCCGTTTCGGTAAGCGGAATATGATGCTGCTGGCGGTGGGATGCGGTGCGGTGTTTTATCTCGGGCTGGTGTTATTGCAGACTCGGGCGGCGCTGATGGTGCTACAGCTGTTCAATGCGGTCTTTATCGGCATTATTGCGGGGATCGGGATGATCTGGTTTCAGGATCTGATGCCGGGTCGTCCGGGAGCGGCGACGACGCTGTTTACCAACAGTATTTCTACCGGGGTGATTTTGGCGGGGCTGTTTCAGGGGACGATGGCGGAGAATTTTGGTCATCACGCGGTGTACTGGCTGGCGTTTGCGATGGCGCTGGTGTCATTTGGGTTGTCGTGGCGGATCCGGGAGGGGCGACGTCCGTAGCTGGCTGACTGTTCGGTGTTCGCGCTGACCGGCGGATGCCCCGGCCGGGCGGGTCCTCGCGCCGCTGCGCGGTGCCTTCACTGCGTTCGTCAGCCTGTCGGACCGGCGCAGACGGTCCATCCCTGGCCCGGCTGCGCCTTTCGCCCACGTCCTGTGGGCGAATCCTGGCTTCCTCTCTTCGTTCAGCGCTGTGGATGCTCCGGCCAGGGCACCCGCCGGTCGGCTTTCCGGATGAGTATCGTCTGGATGAAAAGGCAGGGCGGTCTGTTTCTTTTGGGCTTAATTGTCTTCGCGGAGGCGGTTGTTCAGAAAGCGGTGGCCTGGGTGGGGATTGCCAGTAATGACTGTTCGGTGATTGCGCTGACCGGCGGGTGCCCTGGCCGGGCGGGTCCTCGCGCCGCTGCGCGGTGCCTTCTCTTCGTTCGTCAGCCTGTCGGACCGGCGCAGACGGTCCATCCCTGGCCCGGCTGCGCCTTTCGCCCACGTCCTGTGGGCGAAT